>ERZ761602.2481-NODE-2481-length-28742-cov-5.276641_pt1 | contig 28742 bp, 19 predicted proteins | sample MGYA00512165_ERZ761602 | MGnify/ENA primary metagenome ERZ761602 (study PRJEB28899, sample SAMN02445085) | bioreactor sludge metagenome | biome: EBPR sludge; isolation source: Thorneside wastewater treatment plant | place: Australia: Brisbane, Thorneside...
CGTCACGGTGCTCTCGGGGGTCGGCGTCGGAGGCGGCTCGCTCACCTACGCCAACACCCTCCCCACGCCCTCCCCCGCGTTCTTCCGCTCGTCCTCGTGGGCCCACCTCGCGCCTTGGCAGAGCGAGCTCGCGCCGCACTACGACACCGCGCTGCGCATGCTCGGCGCGGCCACGAACCCGCACCAGACCAAACACGATCGGGTGCTCCTCGAGGTCGCCAAGGACATGGGCCGCGCGGAGCACTTCGCGCCGACCCGCGTGGGCGTCTACTTCGGCGAGCCCGGCAAGAAGGCGAGGGATCCCTACTTCGGTGGCGACGGCCCCGACCGCGTCGGCTGCACCTTCTGCGGCGCGTGCATGACCGGCTGCCGCGTGGGCGCGAAGAACACGCTCGATCGCAACTACCTCTACTTGGCCGAGAAGCGCGGCGCGAAGGTGAAGAGCGAGACGGAGGTCGTGCACGTCGCGCCACGCCCCGAGGGCGGCTACGTCCTGCAGACGAAGAGCTCGCTCGGCTTCGGCGGTAGCGAGCGCATCACCACCGGCAAGGTGGTCTTCGCGGGCGGCGTGCTCGGCACGGTGCCGCTGCTCCTGGCGATGAAGGGTGAGCGCGACGGCCTGCCGAACCTCTCCGATCGGGTGGGCGACGCGGTGCGCACCAACAACGAGTCGCTCATCGGCATCCAGGTGCCGGGCGGCACCGACGACCTCACGGACGGCGTCGCGATCACCTCGATCCTCCACACCGACGAGCACAGCCACGTCGAGCCCGTGCGCTACGGCAAAGGCTCCGGCTTCTTTCGGTTGATGTGCGCGCCCCACTCCGACGCGCCGCAGACGATCGCGCGATTGCGCGGCGTGCTCAGCGGCTTCGCGCGTGATCCGGTCACGTGGGCCAAGGTCGTCACCATGCGCGACTGGGCGCGCCACGGGATGGTGCTCCTCTACATGCGCACGCTCGAGAGCACGCTCCGCCTTCGTCTCGGTCGTGGTGTGCGCACGGGCTTCTCGCGTGGCCTCGTCAGCGAGCTCGCGCCCGGCCAGCCCGCCCCGAGCGCGTTCTTGCCCGAAGCGACCGAGATCGCCGAGCGCTACGCGAAGAAGCTCGGCGGCGTCCCCATGACGCTCATGACCGAGACCCTCATGGGCATCCCGTCGACCGCGCACATCCTCGGCGGCGCGTGCATGGGCAAGGACGCGGGCGAAGGCGTGATCGACGCGCTGCACCGCGTGCACGGCTACGACGGCCTCTACGTGATCGACGGCAGCGCGGTCAGCGCCAACCCCGGCGTGAACCCGTCGCTCACGATCACCGCGCTCGCCGAGCGCGCGATGAGCCACGTCCCCGCGCGCGCCTGATCGGCCTGCGCGCAACGCGCCGCGTCAAACGCGAAGGCCGTCAAACTCGCGACGTCGGAAAACGCACGGCGAGCGAGCCGGGTTCGCGACACTTCCCGAATTGATCTACGAAATCCGACGTTTGTCGCGTGGCATCTGCCTCGCAATCGTGACCTTCCGACCGCGGAGCTCCCGCGGGATCGGAGGTGGATCGATGAAGCGAACGTACGGAACGATCTTCGGTGCGCTGCTCGCGCTCGCCGGTTGCGTGAGCGAGGGGACGAGCTCGAGCGAGGTCGCGTTGGTGCCGGAAGGCGCCCTCGCGCGGACCGATCTCGTGCTCGACGAGACGGTGGCCGCCCACCCGCTGCTCGCGTCCGACACGCGCGCGCAGGGCATCCGGGCGATCCCGATCGTGGTCGAGGTCTTCGGAGAGGTCGCGGTCGCGTGGGAGCGCTACGAAGGCGCGCCCGTGGTGCGTACCCGGCAGGACATGGTCGCGCTCTGGCGCGTGGTCGACCGCGTCCCCGCCTCGCAGGTGACCGAGCCCGACCAGCCCACGGTCGTCGGCCTCGGCGTCGACGTCGGCGTCGTGGACGTCGGCAACGACCTCGAGCTCGGCGACTACCTCGAGCTCGACCTCGAGAACCGCCTGCAGCTCCCGGAGCAGTTCGATCCGCAGCTCTGGGAAGCCCTGCGCGCGGTGCACCCGATCTGCGAGTGATCTTCGACTGAACGAGCGTCCGCGAGGTCGTGACGTCATGACGACCTCGCGACGCTGAACCCCGAGAGAGCGCGGTGTCGTGACGATCGATCGTCGCCACGACGCCGCGCTGTTTCATTCGCGCGATCGTCGGGTTCGCTGCCGATCGGCAGGAGCGGTCGTGGGAGCCGTTCGAGACTTCAGGGCTCGATCGCGATCGACCAACCCGCACCGAGCCTCGGGGTGCGCGGGTCGCGGCGCACCGCGATCACCACGTGGCCCGCGGGCCAGTCGTGCGCGCGTGCGTCGAGCGAGACCGTCTCCACGTAGCGGCCGTCGTCGAAGACCCAGCCGTCGAGCGGCGCGGTCGTGCGCGGCGCCTGCGTGGGCGTGGTGCCCGAGCCGCTCACGCCGATCGCGATGCCCGAGTCGTCGCGCACCACGCGCGCCCCGAAGAGCAACGCGGCGTCGTAGTCCTCGCCGCTCTCTTCGGCGCGCGGTGCGAGATCCTCGGACGGACGTTCGTACACCGCGACGCGGTAGCCGAGCACCTCGGATTCGTCCGGGGAGGTGAGCTCGACGTTGGTGACGAAATCGGGTGCGCTCGTCGCTGGCGTCGCGCGGGTCGTCGTCGGTGTTGCGTTCGTCGTCGGCGACTCGTGCGGCGTGGCGGGTTCTCGCGTGGACGTCGGCTGCCGAGTCGTCGCGCTCGACGAGCACGCGAACGCGAGGAGCCACGAGAGCGCGAGCGAGGCGCGCCTCGCCACGTCGAACGATCGAGCACCGGAGGTCACGCGCACAGCGTACCGCGCGCACGAACTTCGAGGAGCGCGCCAGCCGGAGCCTCGTATGCTGCCGGGGTGCGGCGTCTCGCGATCTTCGCGTTGCTCGGGTCGTTCGGCGTGCTCGCGCTGCCGGCGTGCTACCGCGTGCAGACGTTGCGGCGCCAAGCGGCGAAGCTCGAGCGCTACGTCGAGATCGAGGGGCGCGTGGAGCGGCCCGAGGGCGCCGAGGGCCCGCTCGTGGTGGAGCTGCTGCGGGTCGCGCGCATGAACGGCGCCGAGCCGGACGCACGCCGCACGCACCGCATGGACGCGATCGTCGAGCGCGCGGTGAAGACCGAGCCCGGCCGTTTTCGTTTCGTGGTGCGGCCGAGCTCGCGCTACGCGCTCGTGGCCTTCGTCGACACCGATCGCGATCTGCAGCTCGACGCGGGCGAGCTCTGGGCGCCACCGATCGCGGTGCCTTCGAACGCGTCGTCGTCGAACGCGTCGTCGAATGTACCGTCGAACGCGCGCGGCGAGCGTGCGGCACCGATCGTCCTCCGTCCCGACACCGTCGCGGAGGTGCCGCGCAGCGACGCGCTCCTCGCGCGCCAATACGACCTCGGCGGCGTCGTGAGCCTCGACGATCCGCGCTTCGGCCCCGAGAGCGGCGAGTACGGCATCTGGCAGCCGCTGCGCTGGCCGCAACGTTTCCCGATGGGCGTGTTCTTCGTGGAGGCGTGGGACCCCACGCGCGTGCCGGTGCTCTTCGTGTACGGCATCGGCGGCTATCCCCAACAGCTCCGACGCTTCGCCGAGCTCCTCGACGGCACGCGTTACCAAGCGTGGTTCGTGAGCTACCCGACGGGCCTGCCGATCGCGATGGTCTCGGATTGGCTTCGTCGCGCGCTCGACGAGCTGCACGCGCAGCTCGGCTTCGAACGCCTCTGCCTCGTCGCGCACAGCATGGGCGGTCTCGTCGCGCGCGACCTCCTCGGCTCGTACGACGACGACGGCTACGTGCGCGGTCTGACGACGATCGCGACGCCGTTCGAGGGCCTCGGCAGCGCGGCCTTCGGTGTCTCGTGGTCCCCCGCGGTGGCGCCCGCATGGCGCGACCTCGCGCCCGGCAGCGAGCTCCTCACGCACCTCTTCGACCGCCCCGGCCCGCGCGACGCGCAGCGCGATCTCGTCTTCCTCTTCGAGCCCGGCACCGACGGCGACGGGGTGGTCCCGCTCCGCAGCCAGCTCCGCGCGGAGGCCCAAGCCGAGACCCGACACCGCATGGGCTTCGCCCTCCAACACGCCGCCGCGCTTCAATCGCGCGACGTGTGGGACTTCGCGGCCGCGGGCCTCGAGCGGTGCGCGCCGCCCCCGCCGGAGATCGAGGTGGTGGACGTGACGGCTCTGGTGGAGGGAGCGCCGTAGAGCCTGATCCCGGGTCGGCGTGCGTGGGTCGGTGCGTACGCCGTCGTGACTCGACGCGGTCGTGGTCGGCGACGCGGTCGTGAAAGGCGACGCGATCACGTCGCCGTCCGCCGCGGTCTCACGCGTGCTCACTGCACCGAGATCGCGTAGGTCCCGGTCGCGCCCGAGTAGCCGAAGACCCGCACGTAGAAGGGCGCGTCGTGGCCGTAGGTCTCTTCGTCGCTCGTGCCGTTGCTCGTGCCGAGGCGCCGGCCCTCCACGTCGAAGGCCTCGAGGTCGAGGTCGCCGCGCGCGTGCGAGAAGCGGATCGTGACCTCGCCGCCCTCGGGCGCGAAGTACCAGTCCTCGTCGCTCGCGCAGATCTCGGCGTTCATCGGGCCCGTGAGGCGCAGCGCGCTCGCGCGGGCGTCGTCCTGTCCGAAGGCGTCGCACGCGTCGCCCGGCTCGGGCGTCGGCTCCGGCGTCGGCTCCGGCGTCGGCGCGGGCATGCCGGCCTCGCAGAAGCTGCCGCTCGCGCTCGTGCCGCGCGTGGAAATCGCGTCTTCCGCGACGTCGCGCTGCGCGCACGCCTCGTCCTCGCTCCAGCCGCGCCACTCGCTCGCGCGCCCGAGGTTCGCCGCGTGATCGGCCCAGCGCTGGTAACCGGTGCCGTTCTCCGCGCGGAACACGGTGGGCGCCGCGCACATGCCGGCCGCTTCGGCGTCCGCCTGCTCGGCGTTCGCGTAGTCGAGGACGATGGCGTGCATCGCGGCGGTGCTGCGGTTCCAGCAGCAGGTGCGCGCCTGCTCGTAGGTGAGCTCCGCGAGCACGTAGTCCTCGAGCGTGCGGTGCTCGGCGTCGGTGCGCGCGCGGCTCCAGCCGTAGAGCTCGCTCGTGAGCGCGTAGAGGCGCGCGAAGGCGTCCTCGCGGCGCGTGCGGGCCGCGCAGCTCGCGGGGTAGTTGCGGAGGTGCGCGCGCGCCGCTTCGATCTGACCGAGCGCGACGTCGACCTGCTGCTCGGGCGAGACCTCCGCGAGGATCGAGCGGAACTCTTCCGGACGTCGCGCGATCGCCGCGGTGTCGCCGGGATCGAGGTAGTGATCGAGGTCCGCCTCGCCGACGACGTTCCGCCAACGACCGCTGACCTTCACCGCGGTGCGCCAACGACGGATGCCGCCGCCGAGCGTCGCGTAGGGCGTGCCGTCGCTCGCGGTGCCTTCGCCGCCCGTGTACGCGAGCGTGAAGCTGTGGCGCGCGCTCGCGGGCTCCTCCCAGAGCGGCTGACGGCGCGGCATCGAGCCGCTCGCGAGCGAGACCTGAAGGCGCCCCGGCACGGGCTCTTCGACGCGCATCACGGGGAGCACGTGGCCGATGCCGCGACGCTGCCAGCGCTCGAGCAGCGAGTCGCCCGCCTGCGTCGCCGCGGGGACGATGTGGAACATGTTGGCTTCGTCGGCGAGGTTCGTGCTGCCGAAGTAGAGGAGCAGCAGGCGCATGAAGTAGCCCACGCGCTTGTTGAGGAACATCTCGTCGAAGTACGCGCCCGCGCCGGCGCCACCGAGGAAGCGCACCGCGTCGTCGTCGCCGAGGCGCATCGCACGCAGGCGCGCGTCGCTCGGCCACGGCTGACCCGGACGCCAGGTGCTCGTGTGATCGCGGTACGCGGTGCGGAAGCTCGGGAAACGCGCGACCACCGCGCCGTCACGGTTCACGAAGCCGAAGTGACCCGCGAAGAGCGCCTGGCGCGTGTGCGAGTCCCAGCCCTGCATGTAGAAGGGAAGCTCGTACCAGCTCGCGAAGGTCGCGCGGAGGAACATCGCGACCTCCGCGCACTCGAGGGTCGGCGCGTCGAAGCTGCGATCGCCGAAGGGCGTCGTGATGTGGAAGGTCTCGCCGCCCGCGGCGCGGGGCACGCGCTCGAAGCTGCCGACCCAGCGGTCGAACTTCTCTTCCCAGGTCAGGCCGCTGTCCGCGCCCCACGCCACGCCGGCGGCGCGCGCGGCGGTCGTGGTGGTGTCGGTCCACGCGTTGCGCGCCGCCCAGACCTCGGTCGCCGCGCCGTCGATCACGCGGGGGCCCGGATCGCCGTCTGCGTCGAGCTTGCCGTCCTCGGTCTCGGGGAGCGCCTCGGTCGGACCGGGGATGCCGGTCTCCTCGAAGGCTTCTTCCGCGAAGGAGCTCGAGCCGGTCGCCGCGCAACCAGTGCAGAGGGTGAGGACGACGCGCAGGATGTAGGTGCGACGCATACGGGGCCGCACAGCGAGAACCGTGCCGCGAGGCACTCTCACGAAACTCTTCGACAATTGGGCGAACGGGGCTCACGGGGTGGCGGCTCGGGCCGCCGAATCCGGTGGGGTCGGCGGGCCCGATCGGCAGGTCGCGGAGCCAGGGCAGGAAGCGGTCGGCACGGAAAACGGGCGCGTCCGTCCGCCGTCTACTCCACGTCGACGTCTGGGCGCTTCGCGCGGAAGGCTTCGATCGCCGTTTCGCCGAGCGCGCCGTGGCTGGTGATGCGGCGAAGGCGCGGCAGCGATGCGAGCGCGTCGAGTCCCTTCGGGCTCGGGGTGCTCCAGACGTCGAGCTCTTCGAGGTCCACGCAGCCCGCGAGCGGCGCGAGATCGTCGATCGGGCAGCCGTGCACGTCCAGGGTCCGCAGCCGCGTGAGGCCGGCGAGCGGCGCGAGGGAGCGCACGCGGGTCTCGCCGAGCGCGAGCACGCGAAGCTCGTGCAGCTTCGCGATCGGATCGAGCGCCTCGATCGGCGAGCCGGTCACGTCGAGGTCGCGGAGGCTCGTGCAGCCCTGCAAGCCCTCCAGCGACGTGAGCGCGTTCTGGGCGAGGTCGAGCTCGATGAGATCGCCGAGCGCGCCGAGCGTCTTCACGTCGGTGATGCGGTTGTGCTGCGCGCGCACCACGCGCAGGCGCGGGAGCTCCGCGAGCGGTGAGAGATCCGTGAGCGCGTTCTGTTTGCACCCCACGAAGTCGAGGCGCTTCAGGTGTGTGAGCGGCGCGAGCGAGTCGAGCCCCTCCGCGTCGAGGAACACGGAGTCGGTCTCCGCGCGCATCTTGCCGAGCGACTCGTCGTCGTTGCCGCGGCGACGATCCGCGAGCGCGCGCTTCCACGCGGGGCTCAGCGCGCTCCACCACGCGCGGTCGGCGTCGGTGGTCGCGCTCGGATCGGGCGTGTCGGCATCCGGCTTCAGGTAGATGTCGATCTCGACGTCCGGCCGCGCACGCAGGAACGCGCGGTGCTCGTCTTGGGGGATCTTCCACTCGATCGCGTCGATCTCTTCCAGGAAACGCAAGCCAGTCAACGCCGAGAGACCGCGCTTCAACGGGTTGGAGAAGACCGAGATCTTTTTGAGAGGATGGCACTCTGCGAGCGGCGAGAGATCCTCGATCTCGTTCTCGTAGGCGGTGATCTCTTCGAGCGGGAGCCCGCGCACCGGCTCGAGCGTCGCGACCTTCGCTTTGGCGAAGTCGAGCTTCTTCAGCTCGCGCAGGGCCTCCACGCCGTCGAGGGATTGCAGCGGGTTCTCGCGTACGAAGAGCGCCTCGAGCTGCGGCGCGTTCGCGACGCCGGCGACGCGCTTCAGCTTGCCCTCGCCGGCGCGCAGGTGACGCAACGCGGGGAGCGGCGGGAGCGTCGAGAAGTCCTCGAAGGCGTTCTCGTCGACGAAGAGCGAGTCGAGCGCGCGAAACGGCGCGAGGAACGAGAGGTCCTTCAGGCCGAGGCGCTTGAGCTCGAGGTGATCGAGCGCGACGAGACGCGCGAGCTCGGCGTCGGACGGCGCGTCGCTCAGCTTGCCGGCCTTGGCGAGCGCAGTGCGCACCTCCTTCGTCAGCCCGTCCCACCAGGCGCGAAGCGTGGCGCGCGCGGCTTCGCTCGGCGGGGCGGCCGGCTTCGTCAGCCATGCGAGGATGCGGCGCGCGACCGCGGTGTCGCCGCCGTGCTCGCGGAGCTGCGTCGCGGCTTCTTCGAGGCGCGCGGGGCGCGTGAAGCGGAAGGCCGACCAGATCTCGTGGTACGCGCGCTCCGCGTCGGCCTCGCGTTCGAGCCGCGCCGTCGCGATCCCGAGGTAGCAACGCGCGTGGTACCACTCGTACGCGTCGCCGATCTTCCACGAGCGCTCCGCGAGCGCGCCTGCCCTCGTCGCGAGCCCCTCGAAGTCGCCCGCTTCGATCTGCAGATCGCAGAGGTTCAAGGTGCCCATGTCGGAGCCGAGCTCCGCCGCGCGCTGCAGCTCCTTCACCGCTTCTTCGCGCCGACCGAGCTCCTTGTAGGCGAGCCCGAGCAGGTTGTGCGAAGCCGGTAGACTGTCGGCGATGTGGTCGAGAGATCGCGGCTTGGTCGGGGGCATCTGCGCGAGCGCGGGCTCGAGGAGCGCGACGACCTTCGCGTGTTGGTTCTTCTCGTGGAGCGCGTTGGCTTTCGTGTAGATCTTGGAGAGGTTCTCGAGCGGAGTCTTCTCGCCTTTCTTCAACAGACCGGCGAGGAAATCGTCGAAGCTCGGCGCGAAGGGATGGAAGCCGGCTTCGTGCTCGAAGAAGAGCACCGGCAGCTCGGGGGCGCGTGGATCGACGACGAACGCGACGTCGTCCTGGCCCTTCGCGATCGCGAGCGGGATCATGGACGGCGTCTCGGGGAGATCCTCGCCGTAGGTCTCGAGCACGTTGGCGGCCCCGCGCGGGGAGAAACGAAGCGTGAGCTTCGACTCGCTGGAGAAGTACTCCATGCCGTGGGCGGCGCGGCCTTCGTAGTCCGCGAGCTGCTCTTCGAAGAAACGCACGACGCGCTCGGGCGATCCGGGCGGTGCTTCGATCTTCTTCGAGGTCTTCGGCGTGCTCGCCTTCTTCGTGGCCATCGTGTCCCTCCCTGGGGTCGGCTCCCGCGAGCCGACTGCGTGCGCTGTCTACGTACGGGCGGACGATACGCTCCCTCCGAGCGCCAACGATTCCGGATCGGTGGTCCTCGATTGGTTCGACACTTCAATGGTTCGGTCGCCTGACGGCGACGCTCACGTGACGTCGGGTCGCTCGGCCTGTCGGCCGGCTCCAAAAAACGTCAATTCATCGGCTCCGCGCTCACGCGCGGCCCGATAGTTTCGCGGAATCGTTCAGCTTCGCGGACTGCGTCCGCTGCGTCGAACGATTCCGCTTCAATTTCGTGCGATTCCGCATGGCCGAGATTGGTTCGACCAATCATTCTGGCGCCCATGTTGGAGAGCCGGGCGGTCGACGACGTGGCGGAGGTGTTGCGGCAGGAGATCGCGCGCGGGGTGCTCGCGGTCGGCGAACGCCTCGCGCCGGAACGACAGCTCGCGCTGCGCTTCGAGGTGAACCGCGGCACCGTGCGCGCGGCGCTCGGGAGGCTCGAAGCGGAGGGGCTGCTCTCGGTGCGGCAAGGCAGCGGCTACCTCGTGCGCGACTTTCGTCGGACCGGCACGCTCGAGCTGCTGCCGGCGCTCGTCGCGGGACGCAGCGCGAAGGAGCGCCTCGCGATCGCGAGCGATCTGCTCGCGGTGCGGCGTCAGCTCGCGGTGTTGGTGTTGGAGCGCCTGCGCGAAGTGCCGCGCGTGGCCCTCGCGCCCGTGCGGCGCGCGGTCGAAGACTTCGTGCTCGCGGCCGAGAGCCGCGACGTCGCGCGCGTGGCGGCGGCGGATCTCGACGTGCTCGCGGCGCTGCTCGCGGTGACCGAGAGCCCCGTGCTCCAGCTCTGCGCGAGCCCGGTCGCGAGCGTGCTCGCGGAGCTGCCGGAGCTGCGCGACGCGATCTACGCGGAGCCGCAGACCAACGTGATGGCGTACCGCGCGGTGCTCGCAGCGCTCGAGCTTCCGCGCAGCAAGCGACCGAGCGCGGATCAGCTCGCGGCGATCTTGGCGGAGCGTGACCGCGTGACGCTCGCCCGACTCGCGAAGCGCTGACCGTACGAGCACTGCATCACGAACGAAGGCTCTTCCGCGCTCACCTCACGAACGAAGGCGACCCCGACCGATGTCCGAGATTCCGATGCACGCGAGCTTCCTCCTCTTCCCCCGCGCGATCGCGCAGAGCCTCGAGCGGGTGCGTGGGAGCGGCCTCGTGGCTGAGCACGAGGTGCCGAACCTCTGGCAGATCCAGCTCGGAGTGCTGCGCATGTGGCATCGCGTCTTCACGCGCCCCGAGAGCATCGGCATGTGCACGGAGTTCGAGCCGCGTCGGACTTGGCGCGCGCGACTCTTTCTCTCACGGCCGCTTCGCTTTCCGTTCCTCCTCGCGGAGCGCGCGGTGCATCCGCTCGACTTCAGTGGGCTCGCGAGCTCGCCCGAGCGCGTGGTGCGGCACCTGCTCGGCGCGCACCACGACGGCGTGCAGTTCCACTACGACCTCGAGCTCTTGAAGCTCGATCCGACGCGCCTCCTCGAGGTGCGCGACGAGGCGCGCGCGATCGTGGAAGGCACGCACCCGCGTGGCGAGTACCTGCGCGACCTCGTGGTGTACGAGCGCTACCACGAGAACCTGCTCGCGGCGGTCGAGGCGTTCCTCGCGGGCGAGCTGAAGGTCCCGCCCGCGCAAGAGAACGATCCCGACATCGTCTTCGCGGCGTACTTGCGATGGTGCGCGCGGCAACCGGCGACGCCGGCCGAGACGTGGCGCGCGTTCCGCGAGGGGCGCTTCACGATCGATGGCGGGTTGTTCGACGGCGCGAGGGCGGAGGCCGGAATCGAGACGCACGCGGCGGCGTGATCGGCGACGTGAACGGTGCGATCGATCGGTATGGCGCCGACGGAATAGAAACGGCGCCGCTCCCGGGATGGAGAGCGGCGCCGAGGTGTGGGGCGGGACAGGGGACATCCCGCAAAGAGTCGGCTGCGATCAGTCGCAGTCGGTCGCGAGCTCGCCGACGAGTCGGCGGAGCACCGCGCTCTGGGCTTCGGCGTCGATCGCGTCCGCGCGGATCGCGCAGAGCTTCGTCACGTCCTCGGCCGCGAGGGCGGCTTCGAGCGCGACGATGTACGCGCGGGCGTTGCGACGGTTCTCGAGGTTGGTCTCGGCGAGCTGCAGCGCGCGCGCGGGATCTTCACCCACGCTCGCGAAGAACTCGGAGCCGTGATCGAGGAAGGCTTCGAGGTGTCGATCGAGCAGGCGCTCGTAGCGCACGCGGGACTCCTCGACGGAGGCACGCGCTCGCTCCGGATCGCGATCGGCGAGCAGCTCGCCGAGCACGCCGTGGGGCTCTGCGTCCGCGGTGCGCGACAGCAGCGCTTCGAGCCTCGCGATCGCGCGATCGGTCTCGCCCGCCTCGACCTCGAGCTCGGCCAAGTGGACGTTCGCGACGACGTACGGAGGCACGCGTCGCACGGCTTCTTCGTAGAGCGCACGCGCGAGCTCCGGCCGGTCCGCCATCTCGGCCCACATGACGCCGCGTTGGAACGCGACCCAAGCGAGTGGGAAGGGCGAGACGTCGCGGTAGCTCTCGAGCGCGTCGAGGAAGGCCTCGTCGGCCTCTTCGTAGCGTTCGAGCGCGGCCAGCGCCGAAGCGCGCGCCACGTGCGTGCCGTAGCTCGGGTTCGTGCGCACCGCTTCGTCGGCGAGCGCGAGCGCTTCGTCGAGGCGTTCGCCGCGCGACACGAAGAGGGTCACGCGATCGAGCGCCACGTCGTCGCCCGCGAGCGCGGCCGCGTCGAGGTGCGTCGCGACGTCCGAGAACCGGTGCACCGCGGAGGCCACGTCGGCCGCCATGGAGAGCGCGATCGGATCGTTCGGGCGCATCGCGAGCACTTCGTCCGCGAGCTCGGCGGCGACGGCGAAGTCGTCGTACGCGCCGAGGTAGTGCGAGCGCGAGAGGAGCAGCCCCACCGCGTCGCGTCGGACTTCGAAGATCTCCGGGCGCCGCGCCACGCTGGCGAGGCGCGCGTCGATCTGCGAGTCGAGGTTGCGGAGCGCGAGCTCTCCGTTCGTGCTCGTGCGGGTGGTGTCGATCACGACGGGCTCGATCGGGGTGGGGTCGATCGGCGTCGGATCGATCGGCGGCGCCGAGGGATCCGAACAGCCGAGCGCGAGCAGGAGCAGCGGAGCGGAGAGCTTGCGCATCACGACCTCACTCCGTGGGCGCCGCGAGGAACGGGAAGACGTTCGGATCGTGCTCCGCGTCGTCTTCGGCGATCGTGTCGTCGATGCCGCCGAGAGCGCCGGCCGCGAGCACCGAGTAGCTGCGCTCGATCACGTCGTCGTTCGGGGTGCGTCCGCCGCAGCCACCGGCCTCGACGATCTCGAGCACTTCCGCCTCGTAGCCGAGGTAGGTGCCGCACTCGCCGCTCGCGGTGTTCACGTAGAGCTGGTCGTCCGCGAGCACGCCCGCGAGGAACGCGTAGCGCTCGTCCGCGCCGTCCGCGCCGAGCTGGTTGCCGCACACGGTGTCGAGCGAGTCGAGGATCGCGAGGCTGGTGCGGAAGTCGTCCGACCAGGTCGCGGCCCAGGTGCTCGGCTCGTCGTCCGCGTTGTACGCGTCCTTGGCGGCGTTGCGCGCGGTGGCGTCGCCGTTGAACGGGTTGTTCAGCGCGGTGTTGATCGCGGGGCGACCCATACGATCGATCTGCGCGCCGAGCGCAGGCGGATTGTCGGCGCCGAGCGGCATGGGCTCGACCGGGCCGGCGTCGGTGCCTCCGTCGGGATCCGGATCGGGACCCGCGTCGGGCATCGTCATGCCGGTGTCGGTGCCGGAGTCGACGGGCGGCGTGGGGCCGTCGTCGTCGCCGCAGCCGGTGAACGCGAGGAGGAGCGTGAGGGCGGTGATGGTGCGCATGATCGTCCTCATTCCGCGGCGTGGGTGGAGGCCCAGACACCGAGCACGTCGCCACCCGTGGTGACGACGTCCTTGTCGAGCTGGACGACGAGCGAGAGCACGTTCTGGCCCGCGAAGGTGTCGCTGGCCGGAGCGCCGTCCATGCCGCGCTGGAGCTGGGTCACGAGGGCGGTCGAGGTCGCGTCGTCGAGGGTGGGGCAGCCGTCGTCGTCGAAGGTCAGCGAGCTGGCGGCCGCGCGAACGGCGGCGACCGTCTCGTTGAAGCCGACGAGCTCGAAGTAGAACGGGTCGTTGCGGAGGCCCGCGAAGACGCGGAGCGCGCCGCTCGTGCTGGTGATGCCCGCCGGATTCGACGGGTCGCCGACGACGTACTCGTCACCGGCCCAGCACTCGATCGCGTTCTCGTCGTAGAACTTGCAGCGGACGAGCGTCTCCGTCTGCGCCATGCCGTAGCCCTCGCTGCTGTTCACGTGGAACGCGTAGACGGTCGAGGTGGGGAACGACATGGAGTCGCCCGCGTCGGGGGCGACGTTGAGGACGAGGTTCACGCGCTCGGCGTCGCTCGTCATCCACGCGTACACGTCGGTGATGTCGGCCGTGGGCTCGGCGCTCGCCGCGGGCGAGTCGAGGTGGTCGGCCGCGAAGGCCGAGCTCGCGAGGCCGACCATCAGGGCGCCTCCGAGCACGGGTTTCCATCGAAGAGATCGAAGCATTCTGAATCCTCCCTGAGGACGGAGCTCGGCCCACCACGCACCGAGCGCGTGGGTCTCCCTCCATCGATGGGGGTGATACGAGCGAGCCTCGGGGTCGGATCGACGGGCCGAGGGTTTTCTCGTCTCCGGGCGGTGCCTCGTTCGGGCCAGCGCGCTGCGCTCCGATCTCAGGCGCGCAACAGCAGCCCGAGCAGCACCAGCGTCTGCGCCTCGTCGTCGGTGCGTTTGCCGTCCGCGTCCGCGAGTCGATGGGCGAGGTCGCAGAAGAGCGCGCGGCTCTCGGGCGCGAGCGCGCGGGCGGAGCCGAGGAGGTCGTCGCTCGGCGGGGTCTCGAGCCACTCGTCCACCCGGGCGCGCTCGTCGGGAAGGAGCGCGGCTCTCGACGCCAGCTCGCGCACCAAGGCCGCCTCGCGCTCGTCGAGCTCGTCGTCGACCCACGCGAGGTGGGCGAGGAGCGCGAGCACGCGGAGGCGCTCGCGGCTCGGCAGCTCCGAGAGCTGACGCGCGGGCGGACGTGGTGCGGTCGAGGCTTCGAGCGCGGCCACCTTCGTCATCGCGCGATCGAGCGCGAAGCGACGCGCGTGCTCGGTGAGGGGCGCGCCGGCTTCGACGAGCCGGACCACCAACGCCTCGTCGCCGCGGAGGATCGCGGCCGCGATCGCGCTCCCGTCGAGCGCGAGCTTGCGATCGAGGAAGAGCTCGACCACCGCGTCGTGGCCCTCCGCGATCGCGAGCGCGAGCGCGTGACGTCCCCACGCATCGCGTTCGTCGGCGGGCGCACCGCGCTCGAGCAGGAGCTGCACCGTGCGAAGCGCGCCGTGGCGGGTGGCGAGGCGAAGGAGCTCGCCCGTCGCGCCGCTCGCGCGGACGAAGACTGCGACGACGTCGACCGCGTCGGCTTCCACCGCGGCGTCACGCGCGGCTTCGCGAACCGAGGCCTCGATCGCGCGCAGGTCAGCGAAGGCGTCGGCGTCGTTCGCGCGGGCCCGCGCGATCCAGGCGTCTCGAGTCGTCTCGGTCACGGGAGAGTGTTTGCGGTGCGGGTCGGGCATGCGTCAACCACGCAGCGATGCCCACGACCGAACGGCACACGACCCGAGCGGCGCCGAGCGGCAACGCGTGAACGCGCGATGTCCCTTCGTGGCGCGAGCGTGTCGCCGGGCTCGCCGAGGAGCGCGGCTCGCCTCACCCACCTGGGGCGAAGTGCGCCGTCAGCGCGTCGATGAACGCGCGCGTCGCAGGCGGCACGAAGCGCGTCGGCGGCTGCAGCACGTGCACGTCGACGTAGCTGCCGCGCGTCCAGGCTTCGAGCACGCGCACGACCTGACCGCGGTCGAGCTCGGTGTCGAAGAAGTACGGGAACGAATGCGCGATGCCGAGCCCGCGCATCGTGGCGGCCCAGAGCACCGCGTTGCTGTTGGTGGTCAGCGAGCCCTTGGTGCTCACCACGAAGGGCTCGCCGGACTCGGGATCGACGAAGCTCCAATCGCGCGACGGGTAGCTGAGGCAGTCGTGATCGACGAGCTGTCGCGGGTGCATGGGCGTGCCGCGGGCTTCGAGGTACTTCGGGGACGCGTAGAGCTCGCCGTGAAAACGGAAGAGGTGCCGCACGAGCATGCTCGTGTCGGGGAAACGTTCGTGCGGCAGCTTGCCCGCGACGAAGACATCGAAGTCCTCCGCGAGGTGCGCGATCGGATCGGAGACGATCTCCACTTCGAGCCGCACGTCGCGATGGGCTTCGAGGAACGCCGGGATCACGCCGTGCTGGACGCCCGCGCTCGCGAAGTACGTCGGCATCAGCACGCGCAGCCGACCGCGTGGTTCTTCGACCGCTTGTTGGAGCCGCGCCTCCGCCTCCGCGACCAGGCGCGGCAGGTGGCGCACCTCTTCGTAGAAATGTTTGCCCGCGTCGGTGAGCGCGAGCTTTCGTGTCGTCCGCACGAGGAGCTGCACCGCGAGCCGCTCTTCGAGGGCGGAGACGCGTTTGCTGACCACCGAGGTCGAGAGCCCGAGCCGCTGCGCCGCCGCGCCGAAGCCGCCGCGCGCGACGACCTCCACGAACGCGACGACGTCGTCGAGCGATGCGCTGTCCCGGCTCACGCGAGGGACTCTCGCAGGAGCGAGGCAGCGCGCCAAGCGGGCACCCGTGACTGCGCGAAGTGACGTGAACGGCGACGTCTACGAAGAACGGCGACCGCGGGAAGACGAACGCGCCGATCGAGCACGAAGCCCGATCGGCGCGACGACCGATCCAGAAAACCTCAGCGCGCGACGACGCGCACGCGGTGGTTGCTCGAGTCGACGATCACCACCCGGCCGTCCGCGAGCACCACGAGGTCCGTGGGGCCGAAGAAGCGCGCCTCGCTGAGCGCGTCGCCGTCCATGAAGCCCGAGACCGGAGTCCCACCCGCGGAGAGGGTGCCCGCGAAGGTCTCCACCGTCGCGAGGTCGGCCGTGATCGAGCGGATCAGGTTGTTCGAGTTGTCGGCCACGAGCAGCACGCCGCCCGCACCGATCGCCATCCCGCGCGGCCCGTAGAAGCGCGCGTCGGACGCGGCACCGTTCGTGGTACCGGTGTTGGAGAAGTTCCGGCAGAGGCCCGCCACCCGCGAGACGTTGCCGCCCGCGATCCGCCGAACGCAGTGGTCGGTGCCCGCGACGTAGATCGTGTCACCCGCGCGGAGCACGCCGAAGGGTTGGTAGAGGCGCGCGCTCGCGATCGGCGCGTCGTCGAAGCCGGCGCTGCCGTTGCCGACGAACGAGGTCACCTCGCCGGTCGCGGTGACGCGACGGAGCGTGTGGTTCCCCTCGTCGGCCACGAGCAACGAGCCGTCCGCGTCGAAGACGATGCCGCGCGGTCGGTTGAAGCGCGCCGCGGTGCCGAGGCCGTCCATGTACCCACTGCCGCCGGTCGGGCTGCCCGCGAGGCGCGTCGCAGTCCCGCCCTCGATGCGCCAGATCGAGTGGTTGTCGCGGTCGGACACCCAGAGCGCGCCGTCGCTCGCGACCGCGACGTCCCACGGTCCCGCGAGCGGCGCGCCCGCGAACACGGTGGTGACCACGCCCGCGCTCGTCACGCGGCGAATGGCGTCGTTGTCTTGATCGGCGACGAGGATCGAGCCGTCGGTGTCGAGCGCGAGGCCGGTCGGGGTGCGGAAGCGCGCCGCCGCGCCGGTGCCGTCGGTGGATCCCATCGTGCCGTCGCCCGCGAGGGTCGACACGATCCACGCGCCGGTGCTCGCCTCGGTCACGGTGACGGTCGCGCTCGCGCTCACGCTCGGATCCGCGACGCTCGTCGCGGTGACGGTGACGGGACCCGCGACGTCCGGTGCGGTGAAGACGCCGCCGTCGATCGTCCCCGCGCTCGCGCTCCAGGTCACGCTCGTGTCCGCCGCGCCCATCACGGTCGCGGTGAAGGTCTGCGTCGCGCCCGTCTCGAGCGTGACTTCCATCGGCATCACGGCGACGGTGACCGCGACGACCTCACCCGCGCAGAAGGTCGAGGTGCGGCAGATGCGCGGCGTACCGCTGCATTCGCCGCCCGCACACTCTTCCGCGCCGGTGCAGCTCTCGCCGTTCGCCTTGCGCGCGGTGCACTCGCGCGTACCGAGCAGATCGCAGTAGCCGTCGGTGCAGTTGCCGAGGATGTCGAAGCCTGGGCTCGCGCAGGTCTCGCCGTTGTCGAGCGGGGTGGTCGCTTCGGCCTCGCAGCGGCCTTCGTCGTTGCAGTAGAGACCGGTCGCGCAGAGGAGCAGCGGGATCGAGCCGTACGCGCACGGCTCGCCGACGTCCGCGACCTCCGCGCAGGTGCCGACCGCGCCTGCGACCGGGAACGCGCAGTCGTCCTCGCCGGGCGCGCGGTAGCAGCAGAACGCGACGTCCGGATCGCAGGTGCCGTAGAAGCCGGCTCCGAGCCCGTCCGAGATCGGATCGCACGCGTCGCCGTCGGTGCGCGTGCGCTCGAACATGCGCCGCTGCGACTCGCCGCCGTTGGGCGCCACGAACGCGAGGCACTCGCCGTCGAAGAGGCGAGTCGCCATCTCGGCGCCACACTCGGCTTCTTCGATCTCCGTGAGGCACGCGTCGAGCTCGCTCTCCACGAAGTCGACCTCGCCAGCCGAGGCCGCTTCGACCCAGTCGCCGAAGGGACGGATCGCGTAGATCTCGGCGAGCACGTCGCCGCACTGCTCTTCGGTGAGCGTCGCGGCGGGCGGCACGCGATCGCGGAAGCTCTCGAACGTCTCGCTCTCCACGATGGGCGAGAAGAACTGCGTCATCGCGGTCTCGTCGCAGCAGCGCACGAGGCCCGCGCAGACCGCGGCGGCCGCTTCGTCGATCAAGGTCGCGAGGCGCGCAGGCGGTACGAAGGCGTCGGCGCCACCGTCCATCTCGGCGTCCATGGCCGCATCGTCCATCGGCGCGTCCGAGCCCGCGTCCGTGCCGCTGTCGAGCATCGACGCGTCGAGCCCCGAGTCGTCGCCCCCCGCGTCCATCTCCGGGCGGTCGTCGTCACCGCACGCGAAGAGAGACACCAACCCGAACACTGCGATCCATCGCGCGCCGCGCATGCGGACCTTCCTTCTCGACGCAGCCGCGCCGTCTGTCACCCCGCTCCGAAGGAACGGGGACGCACCCCCGAAGTCGCGCCAGCTCGCGACCCGAACGATCGAGGATGAACGGCAGATCGCGACCGACAACGTCGCGTTCGGAGAAGGACTCTTTCCGGAAGCCGGCGCGTGTCACAAACCACCGAAATCCATACGACTTGGCCGCGGATGACGACGGCGACGTGGAGGCAGAAACGCCACGAGCCCGAGACGTCTCCGTCCCGGGCTCGCGGTTCGAGCGTGCATGCAGGGCTCAGTCCCAGCGGCTCGTGATCGTCATCCCGAAGCGACGAACCGTGCCTTCGCTGCCGCTGACCCCGTCGACCACGCGCAGGGTCCACACGCCGTTGACGCTCTCGTCGCCCGAGAAGCCCCGCACCACCGCGTCGTCGAGGTAGATCTCGCCGCCGCTCAGGCCCTCCGCGACCAGCACCTCGGTGCCGCCGGGGTTCGCGATCGTCACGCGGAGATCCTCCACGCGCGGGTGATCGATCCAGAGGTCCATGCGGAGGTCGACGTCGACCGTCGCGAGGCCGTACGCGTAGAGCGAGACCGTCGCTTCGCCGCGGTCCGGGATCGACTGCATCGGCGAGGTCTCGAACGAGCCCGTGAACCACGCCGAGCGGCAGATGCCCTCGCCCCACGCCGCGAGGCCCTGGCACTGCAGGCCCGAGCCGCCGGGGCACGGGGTCTCCGCGTTGCAGCTCGTCTCTTCCGCGGGGTGCGGCGTGGCCATGGGGTCCAGGCAGCGTCCGCGACCGAAGGGCTCCGCCCGGCCTTCGCACTGGAGGCCTTCGGCGCACTCGTCGTTGCTGGTGCAGTCGCGGCGCTCCGGGCCCCACGTGGTCGTGCACTCGTAGAGGTCGCCGTCCTGGATGCGCGCCGCGAACACGGTGGTGCCGTAGTCGAAGATCGCGCCGTACGAGTTGTCGCCCGCGCCGTACTCGTACGCGGTGAACGCCAGGCGGTTCGAGGCGTCCCAGAGCTCCGTGCGATGGATCTCGCCGCCGTCGACCGAACCGAACGCTTCTTCGACGGTGCTCGGGTCGTACGACGCGACGTCGACCGCCGCGATCACCTGCGCGGTCGCGCGCGGGTCGAGGGTCGAGCTCGCGGTGAGCACCTCACGCGACATCACGACGAGCGCGCCGCTCGTGAACACGTCGCGGTAGACGGACCCGAAGACGCAGGTCGTGTCGAGGCGACGCCCGAAGATCTCCGCCGCGCACACCGGGAGCACGTCGTTCGCGATCTGCTCGAGCGACATCGCGCAGAGCTCGGCCGGCGCGTCGGGGCTCGCGCAGAGCGTGTCGTAGGTGCCCGCGACGACCTCGACGTCCGAGCACTGCTCGATCAGATCGCGCGTGGTGCCTTCGAACTCCCCGTCGGCTTCCCAATCCGTCACGCAGCCTTCGATCGTCGCCACGAACGCGGCCGGGCAGTCGCCGTCGACGGGCGGGGGCGGCGGAGGCGGAGGCAGGCAGTCGCCCGACTCGCAGCGCGCCTCGAGGCGGTAGCGACCGCGACCGCGCGCGTTGGCGGTGCCGATCACGACGAGGTACTCGCCCTGCTCCTCGAAGGTGAACGAGCGGATGCGCGAGAGACGACTCCAACCGGCGTCGTCGTCGAACGCGATCGCGTCGGTGCCGAAGCCCGCGTCCTCGGTGCGCGGACCGTAGACGAAGAGCGCGGAGTCGAGGTTTCGGCTCGAGCCGGTGCGCGTCACGTCCAGCGTCACCACCGCGCCCGCGCGCGCCTGCAGGAAGTACCCGTGGAACTCGAGGTCCTCGGTGAACTGACCAGCGACCGCGTTCTCGGCGCCGTAGCCGAGGGGCCCGCGATCGAGCACGCGATCGCCGACGTCGGCTTTGCCGTCGACGAGGGGTGGCTGCACGAGGAGCCCGTCGCCGGACTCGGAGGCGCACGCGGCGAGGCCAGCGAGCGCGAAAAGAACCAGAATCTTCGAGAAACGGGGAAGCATGAGGTCTCCAGGGTGGGGCGCCGCGCGCCGCGCACGTTCCCCTTAGGCAACGGGCGGGCCACGTGTCGGGTGAGGTCGGTTCCTCGGCGCGGAGGTCGCTCGCATGCACACCCGGAGCTGGTCACGACGCGAGGCCGTCACGGAGCGCTCTCGTGGTTCACCGAGGATTTCCGCGGCCGAACGAGATGCGCTCCTCACGCTCCGTCGCGCGGGTGTCACACGTTCACGCCGGTCCGAGCTCGATGGGCGTCGGAGTCGCCCGACAGCGACGTCAGGATCTTCCTGGCCAGCGCGCTAGCCGTCGGTGGTGGTTCGCGACTCCACCCGCCGCGCCTCGCGGATCCCGACGAACCAATCGACGCCTGCCGTCCTGGCCGTGTGCGACGACCGCCATCCATCGAGGTTGGCACCGTTCCCGCCCAGCACCTAACCTCCCCCGGTGCTCCTCGGCGAACGACCGGGCGTGCTCGCGATCGGGATCGCGAGCCTCCTCGTCGTCGCGTGTCGTGATTCCGGTCCTTCGCGCGTCGATGCTTCTCTCCCCGACGACGGTGGCGTCGATGCGCGCACCGACGCGCCGGAGACCCTGCCCGACGTGGGTCCGGACGCGGAGCTTCCACCGCCACGCCTCTGGCTCGACTTCGAGCGCGTCGCCTTCGAAGGTGAGCCCGCACAGGTGACCGACTTCGTGTTCCTGCCGCGCGTGGGGGACGCCGCGCCGGAGCTCCTGACGGTCACGCGCGACGGGCGCCTGCTCCACCATCGGCTCGACGAAGCGGGCGCGGTGCTGCTGTCGGAGGCGAACGTGCCCGACGTGCACGTGGATCTCGATTGTGGGCTCATCTCGATCGCGCTCGATCCGGCTTTCCTCGAGAACGACCGGGTCTTCTTGGGGCATTGTTTCTCGCGCAACGAGAGCGGGATCGTGCGTGTGAGCTTCGATCGCGACGACGGAACGATCGACACCCCGGTCGAGATCCTGCGCGTCGGTCACCCCGAAGCGACGCAGCCTTGGCACAACGTCGGCGCGATCGGCTTCGAGCCCGGATCGAACGTTCTGTTCGCGTTCTTTGGGGACAAGACGATCGCCGCGAGCGCGGAGGATCCCGCCTCGCTCACCGGGAAGCTCCTGCGCGTGGTGCCCCGCGACGAAGGCGGCCACGATCCCGCACCCGGCAACGCCGCCGAGACCGACGAACGTTTTCACCCGAACGTGTTCGCGTACGGCCTGCGCTCTCCCTGGAAAGGCCTCTTCCACGAGGGCCGCTACTTCGTGGGCGACGTCGGCAACCTCCGACGCGAAGAGGTGAGCGCCATCGAGGCCCCGACAAGCTTCCTCGGTTGGCCCCGCGCGGAGGGACCCTGCAACGATCGCTGCGCGGACGTGGACGATCCGGTGATCGAGCCGCTCGTGAGCTGGGACCGCAGCAGCACCCACCCCTACGCGCTCGACGATCCCTACGCGACCTCCAACACCGCGCACGTCGCGTACGTCGGCCTCGTGCATCCGAGCGGTGCTCCCGACGATCGCTACGAAGGCTTCCTCGACGACGCGCTCCTCTACGGCGACGCCTGCGTCGGCTTCGTGCGCGCACTCGGCCTCGACGGCGCGCGCGACGAATCGATCGGACACCTCTTCGGCGCGAGCGCGTACCGCCGTGGCCCCGACGGCTACGTCTACGCGACGAGCTTCGGCCGCTGCACCTCGGCGCGCGACTCGATCTACACGCCGGGCGGCTTCTGGCGCGCGCGTTTGTCCGAACGACCGACGGTGGTCACGCGACCGAGCGGCTTCCCCGAGCGCCTCTCCGAGCTCGGCCTCTACCCCGACGCGCCCGAGCTCACGAACACCCCCACGTGGGCGACCTTCTTCGAGCCCGAGTTCCCGCTGCACACCAACGGGCTCGGCAAGGTCCGTCACGTGGTCACCGTCGGCGACGGCCCGCGCCGCGTGGGCGATCGCTACGAGATCCAGGTCGGCACGCTCTTCTTCAAGACCTTCCTCGCGGACGGCCCCGACGGACCGGACGGAACCGGACGCCCGATCGAGACGCGCGTGATCCGCGTCGAAGAGGACGGCGCCGTGAGCTACGCGGGCTACCAGTGGAACGCCGAGGGCACCGACGCGACGCGGCTCTCGCTCGACGCGCCGGTGGAGGTCGCGGTGCAGGTGCGCGGCGTCGAGGTCACGCATTCGATCCCGAGCGGCGCGGAGTGCGCATCGTGTCACGAAGCGGGCGCGCGACGGATCCTCGGCTTCGACCCCTACCAGCTCGAAGGCCTCGTCGCGCACGAGGACGAAGACACGCGTGACGTGCTCGGCTGGGCGTACGGCAACTGCGTGCACTGCCACGACGGAAGCGGCGGCCCGATGGCGAGCTTCTCGATGCACCCGAACGACTTCCTCGAGCGCACGATCGACCGACCGACCGAAGGCAGCGCGAGCGGGCTCGGCGTGCGCATCGTGCCGGGCGACCCCGACGCGAGCGCGCTGGTGATCGCGGTCGAAGGCGGCGACGAACCGCGTGGGCTCCAGGCGATGCCACCCCTGGGAGTGCAAGTCCGCGACGAAGCCGCGATCGCGCGCCTGCGTGCGTGGATCGCGGAGCTGCCCGACGACGAGGAGTGACGCGAGGTCGGCGGCTGACCCCGCCGACTCGGTAGAGACGTCGCCACTGAACGCGTAATGTTGGTTCGCTCCGAGCGACCACAGGACGCGATGACCCAGAGCTCCGACGCCGCCAAACACCGCTTCGATCACCACGTGGCGGTCACACCGATCGAGCCGGGGCTCTACGCGGCGACGATCTACGCCGAGTACAACATCGGCAAGGTGCCGAACGGCGGCTATCAATCCGCGATCTGCAGCGCCGCGGCCTCCCACGCGCTCGGCGGCCAGGACGTCGTCAACGTCACGAGCTACTACCTCGCGCCCGCGCTCCCCGGGCCCGCGACGCTGCGCGTGCAGGTCGTGAAGGAAGGCCGCACCACCTCGCTCGCGCAGGTGAGCCTCTTCCAGGAAGACCGCGAGCGCGTGCGCACGATGGTGCTCACGGGATCGCTCGATGCGTTCGAAGGTCCCGAGCACCACGAGCTGCCGCCCCCCGAGATGCCGCCGCCCGACGCGTGCATTCGTCTCGATCCGAGCCTGCCGCCCGCGCCGAAGATCCTCGCGCAGGTCGACACGCGACTCGATCCCGCGACGTCGGCGTTTCTGCGGAGCGAGCGCGGGCCCGCCGAGCTGCGCGCGTGGATGCGCCTCTCCGACGGACGCGCGCCCGACCCGCTCGCGCTCGCGATGTTCGCCGACGTGTTGCCCCCGACGAGCTTCAACGTCTTCGGCGTCACCGGCTGGGTCCCGACCCTCGAGCTCACCACCCAGATCCGTCGGCGCCCGCAGCCCGGATGGATCCGCGTCCGCGTGATCACCCGCCACGTCACCGCGGGACACTTCGAAGAAGACGGCGAGCTCTGGGACGAGAGCGGCGCGCTGGTGGCGGTCTCGCGTCAGCGCGCGATGTTGCTCCGGCGTTGAGCGGGTGATCTCGAAGCCGTGCGCGACGCGCTCGGACTCTCACGCGCGCACGGATGTCAGAAGTAGCCCTCGCGCTTCTTCGCCTCCATCGCACCATCCTCCTCGAAGTCGATCAGACGTCCCTGTCGTTCGGACTGCTTGGTGAGGACCATCTCCTGGAGGATCGCTTCGAGCGAGTCCGCGTCCGAGCGCACGCCGCCGGTGAGGGGGTAGCAGCCGAGGGTTCGGAAACGAACCTTCTCGAGCCGCGGTTGCTCGCCGGGGAGCAGCCGCATGCGTTCGTCGTCGACCACGATGAGCTGGCCTTCGCGCTCCACCACCGGGCGCTCCGACGCGAAGTAGAGCGGCACCACGTCGATCTTCTCGAGGTGCAAGTAGAGCCAGACGTCGAGCTCGGTCCAGTTGGAGAGCGGGAAGACCCGCACGCTCTCGCCCTTGCGCACGCGGCCGTTGTAGAGGCTCCAGAGCTCGGGGCGTTGGCTCTTCGGCTCCCACTGCATGAAACGATCGCGGAACGAGAACACGCGCTCCTTCGCGCGCGATCGCTCCTCGTCGCGCCGCGCGCCGCCGAGCGCCGCGTCGTAGCCACCCTCCTGCAGACCACGCACCAGCGCCTGCGTGCGCATCACGTAGTTGTACGTCTTGCTGCCGTGATCGAAGGGGTTGATGCCGTCGCGCAGGCCGTCGGGGTTCGAGTAGCTCAGGACCCGCACGCCCGGCTGGCGCGCGACGCGATCGCGAAACTCGTAGACCTCACGGAACTCCCACGTGGAGTCGATGTGCAGGAGCGGGAACGGCACCGGCCCGGGGAAGAACGCCTTCTTCGCGAGGTGCAGGAGGACCGTCGAGTCCTTGCCCATCGAGAAGAGCATCACCGGCCGCTCGAACTGCGCCGCCGTCTCGCGGAGGATGTGGATGCTCTCGGCTTCGAGCAGCGCGAGGTGGGTGAGCCCGCGGTTCATGCCGGAGCTGTGTGGCACGAACCACGAATCGTCAATCACAAACCGTGATTTACGAAACACGAAACGTATGTCGTGTTTCGAAGCTGGCTCAGACCGGCGTGGCCGGGAAGTCTTCGCGCTTGCCCGCGCGCTCGTGCACGAGGCGCATCGCGGCCAGCAGCTCCGCCTCGCGCCACGGGCGGCCGACGAGCTGCACGCCCACCGGCAGGCCCGCGCTCGCCGCTTCGATCTGCGCCGCGCGCTTGTCGAGGCGATCGCGGGTCGCCGTGCGCTGGGTTTCGTCGGGCCGCACGCGCGTCCACGGGACCACGCCAGCGGGGCGATCGAGGAGGTTGTAGCGAGCGGCGGAGGCGAAGCCGAGCGTGAAGTCGTGCGACATCCCGATCGGCGCCGCCGTGGTCGCGAAGGCGGGCGCGATCACGACGTCGACGCGCGCGAGATCCCACGCGCGCTCTTCTTCGATCTGCAGCTCGCCGCGGCGCGCGCAGAGCAACCAGAAGTCCTTCACGCGCTTCTCGCCGAGCGCCTCGAGCAGGAGCTGCACGCGGTGCTCGCCCATCAGGCCCATCGCCGCCGCGAGCCCGCGTCGCGCTTGCACCGGCATCTTCGCGAGGCGCCCCACCGTCTTGAGCGGCTCCACGAAGGGCTCGCCGCCGAGCGCGTCGAGCACGGTCGCCGAACCGTCCGCGGACACGCCCTGGAAGTAGAGCGCGACGATCTCCTCCACGTTCGGCGGAGTGAAGCGCACGACCTCGCAGCCGGCCGCTTCGAGCGCGGTCGCCACCTCGCGCACCGCGCGCCGCACCGACGCGGCAGGCGTGAGGAAGCCGTCGTCCTCGTAGTAGCCGAAGCGCAGCTTCGTCGGATCGATCGTGCCGGGCTCGCCGATCGGCACCGGCGGCACCCGCGGATCGAAGGGCGTGTGCTTCGGCGAGTCGAGCACGCGCATCAAGAGCGTGAGGTCGTCGACCGTGCGGGCCATCGGGCCGATCTGCGACTGCACGAGCTCCTGTCCGCGCAGCACGCCTTGGCTGCCGAGGTTCGACCAGCGCTGCCGCGTCGGCTTGAGCCCGCACACGCCGCAGAAGCTCGCCGGCACGCGGATCGAGCCGCCGATGTCGGTGCCGATCCCGAACACGCTCTGCCCGCTCGCGATCGCCGCCGCCTCGCCGCCCGACGATCCACCCGGGCCGTGGCCGTGACGCCACGGGTTGTGCGTCGTGCCGAACACCGAGTTGGTCGTCTCCATCGGAGCGAGCAAGGTCTGCGGCACGTTCGTCTTGCCGAGCACGATCGCGCCCGCCTCCCGAAGGAGCCGCACCACGACCGCGTCCTCGCCCGCGAGCCGGTCCGCCCGCGCGCGCATGCCGATCGTCGACGGAATCCCTTCGACGTCGACGTTCTCCTTGATGGTGATCGGCAGCCCGTGCAGCGCGCCCTTCGACTCGCCGCGCGCGCGCGCTTCGTCCGCGGCCTTGGCTTCGGCGAGCGCCTGCTTGCGGAGCTGATGCGCGAACGCGCCCACCTTCGGCTCCACCTCGTCCGCGCGCGCGTGCAGCGCCTCCACGATCTCCACGGAACGAACCTCGCCGCGCGAGAGGAGCTGCTCGAGCTCGACCGCGGAGTGGGCATGCAGAGGACGCGTCATGGGGGCCGCTGGTAGCGGGTGAAGGCCCGCGGGGTCAAGCGACGTCGGATCACGCGGGGCGGTCGAGATGCGCGGTCGCTCGACGACGCTGATACCGTGTGCGTCATGCGCGCGCTCCGCTGCTTCTTCGCTTCGCTCGTCCTGTTCGCGTGCTCCGCCGACGCCGGTGGCCTCGATCCGGACGACGACGCGGGCATGACCGGCTGCGCCGAGGTCTGCGACGACGGCGACTTCTGCAACGGGGTCGAGCGCTGCGTCGCGGGTGCGTGTGTCGACGGCGAGCCTCCGTGCGCGGGCGAGCTGCGCTGCGACGCGGAGAACGAGCGGTGTCTGTCGGCCTCCTGCGAGACCCCCGACGCGGACGGCGACGGCGAGGCGGCGATCGCGTGCGGCGGCGCGGACTGCGACGACTCCGACCCCGACGTTCGGCCTGGCGCCACCGAGGTCTGCGATCTTGAAGGGGTCGACGAAGACTGCGACCCGACCACCGTGGGCGAGCGCGACGCGGACGGTGACGGCGCGATCGACTTCGCTTGCTGCAACGGCGAGCGCTGCGGCACCGACTGCGACGACGCGATCGCGAGCGTGGCCCCCGGCGCCACCGAGGTCTGCAACGGCGTCGACGACGACTGCGACGGATCGGTCGACGAAGGTGTCCTGCGCGTCTTCTTCCCCGACGTCGATCGCGACGGCTTCGGCGATCGCCGGGCGACGCCCACCGCGGCGTGTGTGCCCACGGAAGGCTTCGTCGAGAACGCGCTCGACTGCGACGACACGAACGCGGGCGCGGCACCCGGCAACCTCGAGCTCTGCAACGGGCTCGACGACGACTGCAACGGCGTGGTCGACGACGCGGACCGCACCGCGCTGACGTGCGCGTCGTCGTTCGGCACCCCGCCGCGCACGTTCTTCGGATGCGAAGAGGGCGCGTGCGTGGTGGACGCGTGTGTCGAGGGCTTCGCGGACTGCAACGGCGAGCGCAGCGACGGCTGCGAGGTCGACACGCGAAGCGACGTCGAGCACTGCGGTGCGTGCGGCGACCGCTGCGGCGCAGGCGGCACGTGCGAGGACTCGACGTGCGATCGCGTGGTCGACGTCTCCGCCGGCTACGAGCACGGCTGCGCGCTCCGCAGCTCCGGGCGCATCGTCTGTTGGGGTGCGAACCGCTACGCGCAGCTCGGCGACGGAACCACCTCGCCGCGCGCGATCCCGATCGTGCTCCCGACCCCCGGCGACGCGATCGACGTCGAGGTCTCGCGCTTCCCGACCGTGGTCACCGCCGGCAATGCGTCGGGCGAGTTCTCGTGCGCGCTCACGCCCTGGCTCGTGTGGTGCTGGGGCGCGAACCTGAGCGGCGAGATCGTCGCGTCCACCAGCTCCATCGTCGCGGTGCCGCGCACGATCGACGGGCTCCCGCGGCTCGACCGGAACCTGACGCAGATGCCGCTGCGCGATCGCATCGCGCTCGGCGGACGCCACGGCATGGTCGAAGAAGACACGACGCTCGGCGCCGACTCGATGGTCTCGTGGAGCACGCCCGCGTACGGGATCCCGGGCGACTTCACGGGCTTCCCGACGACCGTCGACGGCCCCGTCGATCGAGCGTGGGTCGGAGGAGCCCACACGTGTGGGCTGACGATCGGGACGAACCGCACGCACTGCGTCGGGCGCGGCGGCGCGGGCCAGCTCGGAGACGGCACCACCGTCGTCGAGACCGCCTCGCCGGTCGCGGTCTCGGGCGGGCACACCTTCACCGAGCTGAGCCTCGGGCAAGCCTTCTCGTGTGGTCTGCGCACCGACGGTCGCGTGCTCTGCTGGGGCCTCAATCAGCTCGGCCAGCTCGGAGACGGCTCGAACACGCAGCGCAACGCCCCCGTGCTCGTGAGCGGCCTCGACTCCGTCACGCAGCTCTCGGCAGGCTTCGCGCACGTCTGCGCGCTCCGCGGCGACGGCACCGTGTGGTGTTGGGGCGACGACGCGAACGGGCAGCTCGGCGACGGCTCGGTGGGCGGCGCGCGAAGCACGCCCGCGCAGGTCGTGGGGCTCACCGACGTCGAGCAGGTCAGCGCGGGCGGCACCTTCACCTGCGCGCTCCGCACCGACGGAGACGTGTGGTGTTGGGGCGGCAACCGCGCAGGTCAGCTCGCGCGCGGCGTGACGGGCGACGCGACGGGCACCGCGAGCCGCGCGACCGAGCTCTGATCGCGAGGTCGAGGTCGCAACCTACCCGCGCTTCGACTCGGCGCGCTTCGACTCGGTGCGCTTCGACTCGGTGCGCTTCGACTCGGTGCGCTTCGAC
>ERZ761602.2482-NODE-2482-length-28732-cov-7.105694_pt1 | contig 28732 bp, 17 predicted proteins | sample MGYA00512165_ERZ761602 | MGnify/ENA primary metagenome ERZ761602 (study PRJEB28899, sample SAMN02445085) | bioreactor sludge metagenome | biome: EBPR sludge; isolation source: Thorneside wastewater treatment plant | place: Australia: Brisbane, Thorneside...
ATCGTAGTTAACAATCTGTTAACCGGTACGGCGATCGCTACATTTCTTTCGACGATGGTCTCGACCTTCATGGCATTCCCGCCGCTCGGAGTGGTTCTGCTTGCTCTGCTCGGCGTCGGCGTTGCGGAACATACCGGTTTCATCAATGCTTCGCTAAAGGCTCTGCTCAACATCACGGCACCTTCCTTGCTTACGCCGATGGTTGTCTTCGTCGGCATTATCAGCCACACTGCGGTCGATGCCGGATATGTACTGGTAATACCGCTCGGCGGCGTTATCTTTTACACCGCAGGCCGGCATCCGCTTGCCGGCATCGCAGCGGCCTTCGCCGGCGTCTCGGGCGGATTTAGCGCTAATTTTATTCCATCGAGCCTCGATCCATTGCTCGCCGGCCTGACGCAGACCGGAGCACAGTTCATCAACCCGAACTACGTCGTAAACCCGCTCTCGAATTGGTATTTTACGGCGGCATCTACTCTCTTGCTGGTCGGGCTTGGCTGGTTCGTGACCGACAAGATCGTTGAACCGCGACTCAAGAAAACGACCGAGGTCGATGGCGATCCGGACGACATGCCACAAATGGAAACGCTTGGGCCGAAAGAGAAAAATGGCCTTATTGCCGGGCTCGTCTCGATGGTGATCGGCATCGCGATCCTTGTGGCTCTTTCACTTCCGGCGGATTCAATGTTCCGTTCACCGGCAGGGTTCAAAGTTACGGCCGGTGCGGTCGAGAAATTGAAAGCTGAGGGAATGCCCGAGGACGTCGCCCTAAAACTTGGGCCGATCCTTGAACAGGAGATCTTTGGAAAAGCGGCGCTCGATACAGCAATAAAGGCCAGGCTCGGTGAAGAAAATGCCAAGACCTACGGCGCCGCTATAGCACAGAATGCCGAGCCGGTCGCCCCGCAACTTACGGCAAATTCAGCCCCGCTGATGCTCTCGATCGTGCCGTTGATCTTTTTGTTGTTCCTGATCCCGGGTGTCGTGTATGGCTACGTAGCCGGTACTGTAAAGAGCCATCGGGACATTGTTGCAGGCATGAGCAAGTCTATGAGCACGATGGGCTACTACATTGTGCTGGCGTTCTTTGCGGCCCTTTTCATCGCGGCATTCAATCAATCAAATCTTGGAGCATTGATGGCCGTAAAGGGAGCAAATTTTCTCCAATGGCTTAACCTGCCGGTGCAGGTCACCATCATCGGCATCATTTTGCTGACCGGGCTGCTGAACCTGGTCATCGGTTCCGCCTCTGCAAAATGGGCATTGCTCGCACCGATCTTTGTCCCGCTCTTAATGCAGCTTGGCCTTTCGCCGGAGCTCGCACAAGCGGCCTATCGCATCGGCGATTCAACGACTAACATCGTCACGCCGCTGATGCCGTATTTTCCGCTGGTCGTTGTGTTCGCTCAACGTTATGTTAAGGGCACCGGCATTGGCACGCTGATCTCGATCATGCTGCCGTTCACGGTCGTTTTCATGGTCTTCTGGATCGTTTTCCTTATTGCGTATTGGGCACTCGGCATTCCGCTCGGTGTTCAGGCTCCGTACACGTATCCCTAAACTTCAAGGGCGGTCACAACGGCCGCCCATTTTAGAAATACCTTGATATATACAGATATGTCGGTATAATTGCTATGGAGTTTGAATGGGACGATGAGAAAGCCGAAACGAACGCCAAAAAGCATGGCGTTCGATTTCAAGACGCTGTAAAGGCATTTGACGATCCGAACGGTTTTGAGCTGTTGGACGAGGACCACTCGTTCGCAGAAGCTCGATTTCAATTAATAGCTATGGCGGACGGTACGATCTTACTCGTTGTTTTCACCGAGAGAGTTAACGCGATCCGGCTCATCTCTGCCCGAAAGGCGAATCGTCAGGAGATAGAAATTTATTATGGCCGAGAAGGATAAAGAGCGGTTTTACATAGTAACCGAGGCTGATTACCAAGAGGAGTTGGCAAAGGGCTTCTCTGAAGAAGAGGTAATGAAGCCTGGTAAATATCGGGTGATCCCAAGCCGGTTTAGAAGGAAGCCGGGCGAGACGGACTTAAAAAACTGTAAGGTTAAAGTTACGATGTACATCGACGCCGATGTTTTGGAATACTTCAAGAAACGAGCAGAACACCCGAACGCAGCTCCGTATCAAACGCAGATCAATAACGAACTGCGAAAGGTGATGGAAAGCGAAACCTCAAACGCGGTCCGCGGTGCAGAAGATATTTTGAACAATACGAAGTTTTTGAAAGCACTGAAGGAAAAGCTCAAGGCCGTGTAAGCATGGCAGATTTAAACGTCGATTTCGCAGGGATCAAGTCACCGAATCCGTTTTGGTTGGCGAGTGCTCCGCCGACGAATATGGGTTCGATGGTCGAGCGCGCTTTTGATGCGGGTTGGGGCGGGGCGGTTTGGAAGACGCTGGGCGAGCCGATCGTGAACGTTTCGTCGCGGCTGGCCTCGATCGATCACGGAGCGATGCGGATGATCGGGTTGAATAATATCGAGCTGATCACCGACCGGCCGCTCGAGGTAAACCTCAGAGAGATCGCCGCGTGCAAGAAGAAATATCCCGATCACGCCCTCATCGTCTCGCTGATGGTCGAATCTAAACGCGAGGCGTGGCACGAGATCGTCAGGCGTTCGCAGGACACGGGTTGCGACGGGCTTGAGCTCAATTTTGGCTGCCCGCACGGCATGAGCGAACGCGGTATGGGAGCCGCGATGGGCCAGGTGCCCGAATATACATGCATGGTGACCGAGTGGGTGAAAGAGGTCGCCGAAATTCCAGTTATCGTCAAGCTCACGCCGAACGTCACGAACATCTTGCCGCCCGCTAAAGCCGCGATGAGGGGCGGCGCCGACGCCGTGTCGCTGATCAACACGATCAACTCGATAATGGGCGTAGATCTGGAGACGATGGCGCCGCATCCGAACGTCAATGGCATGGCCGCACACGGTGGTTACTGCGGCCCTGCGGTCAAGCCGATAGCTCTAAACATGGTCTCGGAGCTTGCCCGCGACGCGGAATTCACTATTCCGATCAGCGGCATCGGCGGAATCTCGTCATGGCGTGACGCGGTCGAATTCATGCTGCTCGGTGCGGGGAATGTGCAGGTCTGCACTGCGGTTATGCACTACGGCTACCGCATCGTCGAAGACATGATCGACGGCCTCAACAATTACCTCGACGAAAAGGGCTTTGCGTCAGTTAACGACATTATCGGAAAGTCGGTGCCGCGCGTCACCGATTGGGGAAATCTCGACCTCAACTACGTCGTCAAGGCCCATGTCAATGAAGAGCACTGCATTCGCTGTAATCTCTGTTACGTCGCGTGCGAAGACGGAGCGCATCAATCGTTCGAATTTGTTGTATCGAACGGCCACCGCTATCCGAAGGTGATCGAGGAAGAGTGCGTCGGCTGCAATCTCTGTGCTCTCGTCTGTCCGTCGCCGGGAGCGATAACGATGGAGCGTCGCGACGACGGCTCAAACCCGCAAACATGGCGTGAGCGTACTGCAGCGTGAGGTTTTTTCCTATTGGCAATTGGGCAATTCTCAATTGGCAATTGGAAGATCAGATGCTGCCTTTACCAATCGAATTGCCGGCTATTCTCCCTAGTGCGCTGACGAACCGATCAAAACTTGCAAAGCGTTTGTCCTGTGTAAGGCCCTTTACATACCGAGCGTAGATCTGCTGGGCGATGACGGCGATCTTGAAGGTGCCGAAGACGTAGTAGAAGAGCAGATTCGGTAGTTCGCGGCCCGATGCTTCTGAATAGATATCGGCGAGGTTCTGCCGAGAGAAGTTCTCCATCAGCACCCGCGGGTTAAATGGCATATTCATCAACTCGTCGCCTGCATCGACCGACATCCAATAGCCGAGAGTTGTGCCGAGGTCCATCAGCGGGTCGCCGATGGTCACCATTTCCCAATCCAATACCGCAGTCACCCGCGTAAGATCGTTCGGATCCAGCATTATGTTGTCGAATTTGTAGTCGTTGTGGATCAGGGCTGCACCGGATTCGGCTGGGATGTTGGCATTCAGCCAGGTGATGACGTTCTCTATCGACTCCAGTTCGTGAGTTTTTGCAGCCATGTATCGCTTCGCCCATCCTTCGACCTGCCGCCGGCAATAACCATCGGGGGTACCGAGATCGTCAAGACCGGCAAACGAATAGTCAACTCGATGGAGTCGTGCAAGATTTTCAATGAACGATCTGCAAACGGCCCGCTGAAGATCCGGCGAGTCCTTTATCGCCCGCGGGGCTTCACCGTGAATTATGACGCCGCGACGGCGTTTCATAAGATAAAAGTCCGAACCGATCACCGACTCATCATCGCAAAACAGAAGGGGCTCGGGAGCAAGCGGATAGAGTTTCGCGATCCGAAGCAGAACCCGATATTCACGCCCCATATCGTGAGCCGACTTAACGGTATTGCCAAAAGGAGCACGACGTAGGACATACTCTTTAGTGCCGAGCTTTATCAGGTAAGTGAGATTCGAGCTTCCGGCCTTGAACTGCAGCAACTCGATCTTTTCAAACGGCGTAGGCAGTCGGGCACGAAGATATTCTGCCAAGCGGCCGAGGTCAAGCTCTTCTCCCTCTCGAACTTCTCCTATTTCATCAAACATAATTTGCTCGGGAAGTTGGGGCGCGAACAAATTCAGTGGATTTCGTTTAAATGTTAATCTTTCCGTGAACTTTCGGCCTGTTATGGACTTCAATTATTCAGCAAAATCTGCGGAACTGCAAAATCAGCTCGCGGCGTTCATGATTGAGCACATCTATCCGAATGAACTCCGTTACCAAGATGAGATAAATGCCGGCGATCGATGGCAGCCTCTCGGTATGATCGAAGAGCTTAAAGCAAAAGCGAAGGCCGAAGGTTTGTGGAATCTTTTTCTCGGTGAGGCCTCGGGCCTTTCGAATCTCGAGTACGCTCCTCTTGCCGAGATGATGGGACGCGTCATCTGGGCTTCGGAGGTCTTCAATTGCTCGGCTCCTGACACGGGCAATATGGAGATACTGCATATATACGGCACCGAACGGCAGAAAAGAGAATGGCTCGAACCGCTGCTCGCCGGTGAGATCCGATCGTGCTTTGCGATGACAGAACCGGACGTAGCATCGAGCGATGCGACAAATATTCAGGCGTCGATCGAAGCGGACGGCGATGAATATATTCTTAACGGCCGAAAATGGTGGTCCACCGGTGCGGGAGATGCCCGATGCAAGCTAGCGATCTTTATGGGCAAGACCGACCCGCGGGCCGCGAAGCATCTGCAGCAATCGATGATCCTCGTCCCGATGGATGCCGAAGGCGTTCGGGTCGAGCGAATGCTCAATGTATTCGGATACGACGACGCGCCGATCGGGCACGGAGAGATAACTTTCAACGGGGTCCGCGTGCCAAAGTCCAATATCTTGCTAGGCGAGGGCCGCGGATTCGAGATAGCGCAAGGCAGGCTCGGCCCCGGACGTGTTCACCATTGTATGCGGCTCATCGGTGTTGCCGAGCGCTCCCTTGAATTGATGATCGAGCGAGCAACGGCGCGTGTTGCATTCGGAAAGCCGATAATTGAGCAAGGCGTCGTCCGGCAATGGATCGCCGAGGCCCGGTGTGCGATCGATCAGGCTCGTCTTCTTGTTCTTAATGCGGCGTGGAAAATGGACACAGCCGGAAGCAAGGCCGCCCGCAAAGAGATCGCGATGATCAAGGCCGTTGTGCCGAGGATGGTGCTAAAGGTGATCGACCGGGCGATCCAGGCCCATGGCGGCGGCGGCGTTTCTCAGGATCATCCGCTCGCAGGTTTCTGGATCTACGCGCGTTCGCTGCGGCTCGCCGATGGGCCGGACGAGGTCCATCTCGAATCTATCGCCAAGATAGAGATCGCGGAAAGACAGGCAGAGTAGGAGCGGACGAACAGAATGACGGCCTCCCAGTCGTCAGACTTTCGGCGAATCTCCCATCCTTTCGGAAAATGTTCATTCGGTCATTTTGAAGATATTTCTCTCACCGCGTGTTCAACATGACAAAAAAGTGTTGACAAACGTTTTTCTTTCCTGTAACTTTATCTCTCGGTGGACAAAAATCCACCGGCACCCATCGCCACCCGATGCGAACCATTACAACAGAATACACATCGACCGCTTGCTCTTCGTAGCAGTCGCAGAAACTAACGACGAAACGATCTTGATTCACTGCCTTCAGTTGGCCTGTCCTGAAAATCGCCCTTCCGATGCAGTAGATCAATCAAAGGTGGCAAAAATTCTTAACCCGGTGTCTCAAGATCGTTTCGCTTAGTTCCTCAAGAATCAGAATCCCAAAGACCCAAAACAGGTAACCCAGTCCTATAGGAGCTTAATTACAATGCTGTTCGGTAAAAAGAAAAGCGTCGCCGGCCTCGATATCGGCTCCAGTTCAGTAAAAATGGTAGAGCTTGAGAACAAGTCCAATGGGCTCACGCTCTCGGCTCTTGGCTTTGAGAATCTGCCGGATGAAACCATCATCGACGGCCAGATCATGGAGCTCAACACGGTCTCGAGCGTGATCCAAAGCGTTTGCAGCAACAGCCGATCCTCGGCGGACCGCGTCGTAACCGGCGTCAGCGGCCACTCGGTCATTATCAAGAACATCGTTCTTCCGCCGATGAGTGCCGACGAACTCGAGGAATCGATCGACTGGCACGCCGAAGAGCACATCCCTTACGATCTTGCGGACGTCAGCCTCGATTATCAGGTGACGGCATCGAACAGCGATTCTACCAATGTGCTGATCGCTGCATGCAAACGCGAGCGGATCGACAATATCTGCCAGGCGATCCAACTCGCCGGCAAGCAGCCGCAGGTGATCGACGTTGATACCTTCGCCCTGCAGAACTGCTACGAGTACAACTACCAGCCGCGTGAGAATCAGGTCGTCACGCTTCTCAACATCGGTGCCTCGACGATGAACGTGAATATCGTCAAGGGCACGCGTTCGCTCTTCAGCCGCGACATCACCGTCGGCGGGAGCCAATTTACCGATGTCATCCAGCGTAATCTTGGCGTCAGCTTCCAGCAGGCCGAAGCTCTCAAGCGAGGCGTTGCCGGTGTGGCCGAGGGCGTTGAAGAAACGGCGATCGAGCCGCTCGTCGGCAACGTTACCGAACTGGTAGCGATGGAGATCCAAAAGACCTTCGACTTCTATCGAGCAACGACCGAGGATAACGAAACGGTCGTAGAAAAGATCCTTATCTCGGGCGGCGGTTCCAAGCTGAACGGCCTTGCCCAGGAGCTTTCGGCCCGGCTTGAGATTCCGGTCGAGGTCCTTGACCCCTTCCGCAACATCAAGGTCGAGTCAGGAAAATTTGACCCCGAATACATAAGCGAGATCATGCCCGAGATGGCGGTTGCCGTTGGTTTGGCCATGAGGGGAGTGATGTAACGATGATCAAAGTAAACCTATTACATTCAGTCACAGAACGTCAGGGCGGAGCGGTCGTAACCGTTGACCGCAAGGTCAGCAGCCCGGCCAGCCGCTTGCTGCTCCTCAGCCTCGCAGTCGGGTTCTTCCTTCTGGCCGTTATCGGCTGGGATGTCATCAGTTCACAGATGGCGAAGGCTGATGCCGAGCGAAGGCTTGAGGAACAGAAGCAGATCGCCGCCGAGCTCGAGTCAGTGATGAAGGAACAGAAAGAGCTTGAAGAGAAGATCGCCAGTATCGATGCACGAATAGCGGCGATAAAGAGGCTACGCGACGAACAGCGGGGGCCAAGTGCGGTGCTGGAAGCAATGCGTGAGCGCATCGCGATGGTTCCGGGGCTGTACCTTCAAAGCGTCGAGCAGACCGGCGATCAGATCGTCATCAAGGGCAATTCACCGGACGAATCGGCCGTCACCCAGTTTGGCCGCAGTCTAGAGTTCTCGAACGGCCTCTTCTCGAACCTCAACATTGAGACCCAACGCCAGGAGATCGTCAACCAGCTTGTCACCGCTCGCGAAGGCCAGGAAGCACCGAAAGTGAACGTGATCAACTTCACGATCAAGACTGCCTATACGCCGTCCAAGGCTTCAACCGGTGAAAATGGAGCGACGACCGCGGCGGCTCCGGGAGCGACGAATGCTCCGGCCGGCCAAGCCCAGGTTGCAAAGAATTAGATCGTGCTTCGGAAAGTTCCGAAATCCAAGAAATCTAAAGATCGAAGGACACTAAAATGATTGAAAAACTCAAGTCGCTACAGTGGTATGTACAGCTCATGATCCTTGTCGGGATAGCGGCAGTACTCTACATGTCGGTCTGGTACTTTGTTACAAGCGAGACCAGGGCCGAGGTCGCAACTCTGAATGAGCAGATCGCACAGCTCACAGCGAAGAACGAGGCAGCTCGAGTCGCCACCCAGCGCATCAACGAGTTCCGGGCATTGTATGCGAGTAAATCTGCCGAGTATGAGGAACTGAAGGTCCTTCTTCCGGAACAGCGTGAGATCACGAATGTCCTTCAAGGGCTTCAGGATAACGCAAAGGATTCGCGGCTGGTCGTGATGCGGTTCTCTCCGCGTGACGATACGCAGCAGGATTCGATCATGGCAAAACCGGTCGAGGTTGAGGTGGACAGCAACTTCAATAATATTCGCGACTTCTTTGACAAGATGGCAAAACTCCCGCGTATCGTTTCGATCACTGACTTCAAGATCAACCAACTCGACAAACAAACAGCAGACAAGACCCTGCACGCTCAGTTCCTATTGACTGCTTACTATGCTGATCCTGATGCACTTACGAAGCCGGCCGCACCCGCCAAACCCGGAGCTCCAGGCCAGCCTGCTGCTCCCGGAGCGAAGCCGGCGGCACCGCCAGCGAAGTAGATGAATAAGCCCACTTTCACCATTTCCTTTCAGAGAGAGAAAGCTATGATTACCAAACCCAGAGTTCTTCAGTACGTCGGCTACGGATTTGCGGTTCTCGTTCTTACGCTATTAGCCGGAGATCTGTCAGTTCAGGGCCAGTCCCGCGACCCTTTCGCCAAGCCCGGCTGGGCGCGTACACGTGATCGTGCGACCGGTGCAAGTTCGACCGGGAGTGCAAAGTCGGGCGAAAAGCCTGTCGAAAATCTTGGAGCACCGCCGATCGAGCAGAGGATCTCGTACTACAAGCGGCTTAGGGACAATGCCGTCGCCAATGGATCGGAATTGCCGAAGGTAACGAGCGTGCTGACGCTCAGCGAGATGTCCGTAACGGGTATCTTTCGAACGCCGCGAGGACTCGCCGCAATGGTCGAGGCGACCCCGATCAAGCTCTCATACACGATCTATCCCGGGGAAAAGTTCTTCGATGGCCAACTGGTCGCCGTTGAGGAAAACCAGCTTATCTTTCGCCGTGTGACGAAGATGAGCAACGGAAAGTTCGTGTCCTCGGTTGAGAACAAGCTACTGCGGCAATATTCGGACTCAGAGCAGATACAAGGTACGGCGCCGGCGAATACGGCCACGGCCAGCGTACCGGTCGTACAGCCCGCGGGCGACGGAAAGTCGGCAACGATGACGATCGTCTCTCCGCTCGATGAGATGGAGGCTCAACCTGCCGAGGCTCCGCAGCGATCGAACGCCAGGAGCAATCGAAGAGTTCGGACCGCAAAGAATCAGAAATAGATCCTGCGGATACGATCCGCATTCGCAGCAGACCCACCAGATTTTTCAATCAAGTCGACGACCCCGCACTTTGAGCCGTTCGACCGAATTTGCAACGGAGGAAACATGAAATCTCTTCTTTCTATAGGCGGAAAAGCAACACGCATTGCGGCCGCAATCACAATGATGATCGTGCTGGGAATTACCGTCTCGGCACAAAAGATCGAGTCACGTCAACAGGGCAAAATGTACGGTGATGCGGGATTCCGCGGAGAGCCGATCAGCCTCAAGATCGTGAATATGGACATCCGGGATGTACTCAGTTACATCACGGAGCAATATGGCATCAACTTCGTTATCGACAAGTCTGTAAAGGCAGTTCCGGTAACGGTCAACGTGAACGAGGTTCCCTGGAACGTGGCCCTCGATTCGATCCTTCGTTCCCAGGAGCTTGGAATTCAGGTCAACGGTCCGATCCTTCGGGTTGCCGATGCCAAGACGCTTGCCACCGAAGGTGAGATCCTCCGCCAGGCAATGGATACTCAACTGGATTCGTCTCCGCTGGTAACTGAGTTCATTCGGTTGAACTATGCCCGTGCGGCAGGTGCTATCGGACGTGGCCAGGCGACGAGCGGAACGACGACGGGCTCGAGCGGCGGTTCCTCGGGATCCTCAGGTTCCTCAGGTGCCGGTGCCGCAGGTGAGGGGCTTTTGCCTATCATCAAGCGTCGGCTTTCCCGCCGTGGAGCCATCGAGGTCGATGCTCGAAGCAACTCGCTGATAGTTACAGATGTTCGGGAGAATATCGATGCGGTAAAGCAATTGGTCGCCATTCTCGACCAACCCGAACCGCAGGTCGAGATCGAAGCAAGGATCGTCGTTGCGACACGCAACTTCAGCCGAGACATCGGCGTCCAATTGGCAGCTCTTGTCACCGGTGCCCGCGGAAGCCTCGGTTCGGGTTCGACGCTTCCGGGCACGAACAACACGACCGGAACCCAACCGCAGGGAATCCCTTCCGGACTTGGCGTGCAGCCTAACAACGATCTCCTTTCGAGTATTCCGAACACTATCATTGGTCTGACCACCGGTATCTTCGGAACCGCTCAGATCAGCGCCCTCATTTCTGCGGGCGAACAGACCGGACAGGCAAAGATCATTGCAACTCCTAGAGTTACGACACTCAATAATCGCAAGGCCAAGATCGAGAGCGGAACCAAGATACCGATCACGACCATTCAGCCCGGAGCGGCTGCCGGCGGTGCGATCGTCGCGACAACTGAGTATGTTGACGTTCCTCTCAAGCTTGAGATCACGCCCCAGATCACGGACGTCGGCACTGTCGTATTGGATATTCTTGCCGAGAATAGTTCTACGGCTGCGATCGTCGGCGGTGCTCCGCCAGCGATCAACACGCAGACGATGGAAACCCAGGTAACTGTGCCGGATGGAGGTACAACCGTTGTCGGCGGAGTTCTGTTCGATGACGAACGGGAAAGCCAGGATCGAACCCCGGGTCTTTCGCGGATACCGTTGCTCGGCAATCTCTTCAAGCGAAAGGGCGTTCAGCGGAACACGAATGAGATCCTGTTCTTCATCACGCCCCGGATATATCGTCCTGACTTTCCGGCAGTGACCGGTACCTCGGGAACGAATCCTAATGCAACGGTCGTCCAGCCGGTACCGCTCGGCAATCCGGCCTCGAATTCGGAACCGCAGCGTCCGGCCAACAATCCGGTGCTCAACGGATTGCCTGTGCTTCCGGTAACGCAGCAGCCCGCTCCGCAACCGTCAGCTCCGGAACGTCCGTAGTTAGCTAAGCCAGCGGAAACCCCAGTGTTTCCTCCGAAGCAGCAAGAGCCCGACAGGCAACGGTAATGCCTGTCGGGCTCTTATTTTTTTCGATTGTCTATCGAGCGATGTAACCGGCCGGTATCGGATCGTCTCCCGCAATCCCGAAAGAGCCGATCTCCACGCCCTGATCGGAACTCCGATAAATGTACCAGATACCGTCCCGATAAACGGCATTGTCCGTCCTCCCGTCGCCGTCATAATCGCCCGGAACGGGGACATCAGTTGCGATGCCGAATTGAACAGCCCCAAAGCCTTCTGTACTGCGGAGCATATACCAAACACCGTTCGAGGGGCGGTAAACCGCTCTGTCAACACGGCCGTCGCCGTCATAGTCCGATTGGACAGGCAGATCGCCATCCTGGCCGAACTGGACGAACGAGACGGACTGATCGCTGCTCCGCCAGACGTACCAGGTTCCGTTAGACTGCCGATAAACGGCGATGTCCGTCTTTGCATCGCCATCAAAATCGCCCTGAGCGACCTTGTCCGTTGCGATACCGAACTGGCGAATATCATAGGCCTGATCGGAACTCCGGTAGATATACCAAACGCCTGTCGAAGGCCGCCAGACCGCAAGGTCGTTCTTGAGGTCGCCGTCGTAATCTCCGACGACCGGAATGTCGCCATCGGCACCGAACTGTACGATCGTCAGGCCGCCGCCGCTCAACTGGATGTACCAGACGCCATTTGACGGCCGCCAGACAGCGAGGTCGGACTCTCCGTCACCGTCATAGTCGCCGGGAACTATCACATCACCTGCGGATCCGAACTGGGCGGCTTCAAAGCCGTCGTCTGAACTACGGAGAACATACCAGGTCCCGTCCGAAGGACGAAAGACCGATAGATCGGTCGAATAGTCCATGTCAAAATTTGCGACGCCTGATCCTGACAAAGTTGAGACAGATGTCGTGTAAATGTGGTCGCCGTTCGGTCCGCCATCGCTGTTTGCGGCGTTGCCGGCGGCAAAGAAGTCGATCTTGCCTACACGCGTTGCCGGAGCGGTCCAGGTGAACGTCCAATTCTTTGACCCGAATACCGGTGATGCCGTTCCTTCGCTGGTATGAGAAACGTATCGGCGTTGAAGCCCGCCGATCGAACCGTTGTCTATCTGCATCTCCGGCGGGGTTCCGCCGGGAAGCGTGTAAGACCCGACCCGAATGCCAGTTCGGTCGATCGTGGTCAACTGAAAGCCCCAGATCACACCATCGTTTTGGCTGACCGTTACTGTGACCGGTATCTGCTGGCCGGGTCGATAGTTCTTGGGAATGCCTGTGATGGTTACGCTTCCGGTGCCGCTGTTTACCGGAAACTCGGTGTGACAAGCCGTGCAATTCGTTTCGCCCGGCGCATTTGTGTGGCCGGGCGTCGGGCCCTGGGCAGATGCTTGAACATAATTACCCGGAAGAGACCGAAGAACTATAGCCAGGCCTAGGACCAATGCGACAAAGAGAAGAAGCGATAGTTTGCGGATTCGAGAGACGTTCATCTTTTGGTTTCCTCGTGATCAACTACGATCTGATTTAGACGGACTCGCCTGGGGGAAAGTCGGAGAATACTTTGATTGTAGTCGCAGTTTTCTCGAAATGCTACAAAAAAACCGCCGCCCTGTGAAAAGAGCGGCGGTTTAGGCTAGAGGTTGAAGGGCGGAGCGGGTCCGCCCTTGTTGGTTTACGGATTAGCGGCAGCCGGAGCCGGTTTGTCGGTCGCGATACCGAAGTTCGCGATCGTCACACCGCCTGTTGACTGGTTGATCCACCACTGGCCGTTGCGATAGATGGCAATGTCGTCCTTGCCGTCGCCATCGTAGTCACCGACGACCGGGATGTCGCCATTGGCTCCGAAGGGGACGATCTCAGCCTGGCCATTGCTGCTCCGCAGAATGTACCAGACACCGGTCGAAGGACGGAACACGGCCTGATCGACCCTGCCGTCGCCATCGAAGTCGCCCGGCGTGGCAATGTCGCCAGCAGCTCCCCACTGGACATTGATCGGGTTACCTGTGGAGCTGGTGCCGACCCAATTGCCGTTAGTGAATATCACCCCATCAGCTAGTCCGTCGCCGCTGTAGTCGGCCGGGACAGGTGTCGTGCCCGGATTATTGACTATCACATTGGCTCCGTTCGAGCTGAGGATGATGTACCAGGTACCATCCGAAGGACGATAGATGCCCACATCCGCACGACCGTCGCCGTCATAGTCGGCCACGACAGGCTGATCGCCAACGGTTCCCCAGGCATAGCCCGAGAATGTGAACCCGTTGCTGTTCAGGATGTAGAAATCGGTCGCCCCCTCGGCTGCTGTTCCGCGGAACACGGCCGTGTCGGCCTTGCCGTCACCGTCGAAGTCCGCCGGAACGATCGTGTCCGTCGAGATGCCCCAGTTGAGCACCTGGAACCCGGCCGTCGAACGGTTCAGGTACCAGTTACCTTCGCTGCCGCGGAAGACCGAAAGGTCGGTCTTGCCGTCGCCGTCGAAGTCTGCTCGGGCACTTCCGCTCGGAACTGCACCGCATGGTCCAGGACCTTGATTACAGGTTCCGGCCGGAAGAGTCCAGTCGATCTTCATTCCGGGCATTATGACTGCCTGATTGAATGAGAACTGAGTGAACTGTGTTCCCGAGTTCGTGGCCTGAATACCGACGGTCGCAGACACACCGTTTGCCTGGGATCCGGCTCCCGTCAGGGTGTAGTAGGTGGAGTACGACGATGATCCCTCGTTGAGGACCGTCGTATGGTTGATGGTCATCATATTCTCATTGATTCCACCGTTGAAGTGCTGTGAACGCCACTCGATGATCAACTGACGGTTAGGAGCGGTCCCGATCGTCTCTGTATAGACACCGAGGTTTGCACCGCGTGCGGCTGTCATGATGTGGTCGTCCCAGAACGGGAAGATACGCGGTCCGGTCGGGGTGACCGTATGCGGCAGAGCCGTGTTGGTGAACGTCGTCGGAGACGAACCATTGACCTGCAGCATTCCGTTTGCTCCGATACTAAGCGACGTGACCGGAACATCATAGATGGTCGAGGTCCAGCCGCTCGGAAGCGGAAGCGTGGTTGAAGGCGAATCGTCAACCTGGGTGCCCGGTACCAATGTTCTGTTGGCCGGGTTACCAGGAGCCGTACCGGTTCCCGCAGTGGCAACATAAGTATTGCCCTGTTGGCCGACCGGGAGCGTGTACTGGAACTGCCCCGGAGAGCCGCCGCCGCCGCCCGAATACGTCACCGTCAGCGTAAGGTTAATGTTAGTGAAGCACGCCAGCGTATTTGCGGTCGAAACCTGGTACGGAGTAATGTTCATCACGCCCGTTCCGCCGGCCGGGATGTCCGGATAGGCCGAATTCGGTTGTGAGATGGTAACGCCCGGAGTGGTCGTAGAAAGCACGGCCGTAATACCGGTAGCTGCTTCTGCCGAATTGTTGTTCAGCGGAATGTTGAGCGTATTGCACTCGTTCGGTTCGATCAGGTTGTTGCCTGAGGTTACCTGTGCATTGCCGCCCGAACCAAGCTGCGGAAGATCGAAGCCATCAACGACATTGGCCGGCGAGGCACTGATCACCTGAGCGCTAAAGCCGAGGCCGCGGGCTGCAAAGCCAGCCCAGAAGTCGGCAAGGTCTGCGGGCGTTCCGCTGGCCTGAACGGCGGCGATGATCGCGTTCCGTTCGGTAACGAAGGTCGGGCCGAGCGGAGCGAGCTTCATACCGTCGGTAATGTATTGAAGCGTCTTCCGGTTGCCGTCTGCCCAGCCGAGCCGGGTGATCATCCTGTGGCGAACTTCCCAGAGGATCGAACTCCAAACCTCGCCCGCATTGTGAACCTGGTCGCAGGTCGCAGACCCGATCGGCCCTGGAGCAAATGCGAAGTTCGTATTGTTAAGCCGCGTTGCGCAGCCCGCGTTGATATCGCTGAAGCGATACGCGTTGTGCGGCTTGTTGTTGACGCCGCCCGTGAACTGGAGCGGTGCCTTTGGGTAACGGCGGATGCCGTAGTAATAGTTTCCGGTGAAGCCGGAAGTGATAGCCAACGTAACGTAGCCGCCCGTCGTATAAACTCCGTTTGCCGGGTCACTCGGCTCCGAGAGCATTGCGTGGGCATAGAAGTCGGACCATCCCTCACCCATTCCGCGGGCCATGTTGGTCGAAAGGCCCGAGGCATTGCCGTGGAGCCGGTTCGAAAGGCCGTGCGTCACTTCGTGGATGATGACATCGACGTCCGTCGTGCCGTCGCGGTCCGGATCAGGACCGGTGAAGATGAACATTTGCATCCTTCCGCGGCCGCCGTCTGCCGGTGTCGCGAAGTTTGCGTTGTTCGTCCCCGAGCTATCCTGGCCTTCCGATGAGACTCGGTCACCCGCGGCCCCGCCGCGACCGAAGTTGTCCTGCTGGAAGTTGAACGCCTGCTCGGTGAAGCCGAGCCGATACATTTCCGACTGGTACCAGTTCATAGCGTAGAACATCTGGATAACGGCACCGCGTTGTGCCTGAGCCGTCAGCGGGGCATCGCCCGGTGCAGGGTTGCCCGGCGGCGGGTTCCAGGTCGAAGTAAAGACACGGCAGCCTGCTCCCGGGCAAGCGGTGTCGCCCGGTTGAGGAGCGTCAACGCCGTTCGTTCCGTCTCGGTCGATACCTGCTTCGTTGAAGTTACCGTCCGTAATGTTTTGGCCATCGGTGATCCAGCCGTTGTTGACGAAGGTGTAGGGGCCTTCGTTACCGATCCGCGTAACGTTGGCTCGTGTCAGGAGTGATCCCTGCGTGCCAAGTGCCGGGTCATTCGGTCCCGGGGTGAGCGGTGCCGGGCTGTCGGCAACGTCGATCATCGCATTCGAGTTGCGATAGACCTGATAGGTGGCCGATTGCGTCTGATCTTCTGTAATGTTCTTCCGCCAGAGCATGGTGCCCGTGTTGGCATCGACGATAACGTAGAAGGCATTGACCGGCTGCCAAATGAGTACGCGATGTGCGGGAACGACCACACCCGGCTCGGTCGGGAAGTACATCCGTTCGGCGGTCGTCGCCCAATCGCCGCGGCCGAAGACCGTCTTGTTGTCTCTCGATGCCGATTCGTTGACCGTCAGGTCAAGTGTCGAGACATCTACGTTGATGTGCCGTGCGGCGTGAGTAACTGCCTGGAGTGGGTCGCCGAAGTTCTTCGAGACCGAGTTGTATTCAACTCCCGGTGCCAGGTTGTTGATCACGCGGATGATCTCGTTGTTCTTCGTGAAGCCCGCCTTGATCTCTCCGCGGAATACCGGCACGCCGTCTATCTCCTGCTCGAGATGCACGAACGAAAGGACACCGTCCGGGTTCGTGTAGTCGGCCAGCACCTTAAGTTGGTTGACCTGTTCGTCATTGACACCGATCAAGTCGCTGTTCTGCTTGGCGAAGTTGCGGAGCATGTCCACACGGTTGCCCGTCGCCGGTCCCGTGAGGAAGTTCACGCCCTGCTTGACGTCCGGCCCGATAACTTCGGGGATACGAATGTCCGTATTGTATTCGACCTCAAGCGAGGGAACCCGCGTCTTAAGCGATTCCTCGCCGCGGACAAACCCATCCCGAACGTCTGCAACGAACGACGCAGTCTTGCCCGCCGTGTCGCGATACTTCAAAAGGGCCTCCTCGACCTCCGGAGACTTTTGATTCTCACGGATGTCGTAGTTTTCCAACCCCTCAACGTGACTTTCAGTCCTCACGGTCAAGCCTTTGCCCTGACCGCTGACCTGCCACTCGAACTGAGTCGGCACGACCGCAATGGTCGCCACCAACGCCAGCACCACAAAACTCAACAGAAGACCCCACCGAGCCCCTGTCTCCTTACTGCTGTTCTGCATCTAAAGCCCTCCTAAAGCTACAAGAAATGAAGTGTCCCAACCGCGGAAACGGCAGGGATATTCTGGATTACCTTACGTAAAAGGACAGAGCAAATATGAAAATAACGTCGATCCGCCGGAAAACTCTTCGGTCGAGAGTGAGGCGACGGGCAAAGGTACGTGGAGGAAATAAATGGTCAGAAAAATTTCCTCGGACTTAAATGAAAGAGCGAAAAAGTTCCTAAAAAGTAACAGAAAAGAGTTCACTCGTCAACACGAAACTACAAAAAGGACTTTGGTCTCCGGGGTTGTCGGGACCGACAGAGTTATCAATAGAAAAAGGTTCTCTGAGGAACGCATCAAAGTGCCGCAAATGCAGGGACCGGCCGATCACCGGAAACACCAAACGATGTGATCAAAACGCCTCCTGTAGATCTTTCGACAAACCAGATGCCATCGCGGTAAACCGCAGCGTCCGTCTTTCCGTCGCCATCGTAATCGCCGGGTGAGGGAATGTCTCCCGCAAGGCCGAATTGCTTATAAGTTACGCCGCGGTCCGAACTCCGGAGAATATACCAAATGCCATCCGAAGGACGGAACACCGCCGGGTCGGTCTTGCCGTCGCCATCGAAATCGCCGGCAACAACAATGTCGCCCGTAGTCCCGAAGTTCTCTACCACAACGCCGCCCGAACTCCGCAGGATCCACCACTCGCCGCTTCTGAAAACCGAAAGGTCTGTTATTCCGTCGCCGTCAAAATCACCGCGGATCGGGACGTCACCGGTCTGTCCGAACTGCACGATCATCGTCCCGCCCGTGCTCTTCAGTACATACCAGACCCCGGTCGAAGGCCGAAAAACCGCCACATCCGCTTTTCCGTCCCCGTCGTAGTCCGCCGCGGCAGGAATGTCGCCATCAATGCCGAACTGAAATGCTGTAAAGCCCTCGGTCGAACGCTGCAAATACCAGGTTCCGTTTTCGGGTCGCCAGACCGCAACGTCCGCCCTTCCATCGCCGTCGAAGTCTCCGGGAACGATCATATCGTCGCTTAGGCCAAACGAATAAGCCGCGAAACCGGCACTTGACTGCTGCAAGTACCAAACGCCGTTGCTCGGCCGAAAGACAGAAATGTCCGTTCGCCCATCGCCGTCGAAATCCGCTGGAGCCCGGCCATCGGCAATTATGCAGGAAACGCTGCCCGAGATCTCTATATTATCGATAAACCAACCGAGAACCGCGGTATTGTTGTCGGCACCGAATCGCCATCGCAGGCGGACGTTCTGTCCCGCCGATGCCGCCGGAAGCCTAACCACCGAATGCACGTAGCCGCCTGAATTCCCGGTCCACGCATTGCGTCCGGCAAGCGGGTTATTCACTCCGTTCGCACCCAATACGCCATTGTAGCCGTTCTGAAGGAAAGCCCCGCCGGCCGTGACCACATCCTGAAATGCGCCTTCGCCGATGCTGATCTCAAGCACGCCGCCGTCCCAGCCGGCCTCGGTCGCGTAATTGTTTCGGAATGAAACCGTCGCGGAGGGCGAACTGATCGCAAAAACGGGAGACGTCAGGTCCGTGCCGCCGCCGATGGTTGACGGGTTGACTGCAAACGCCGCATTTGGCGAGCTGAAAGGCGTTGTCGTCGAGGTCACGAAATTAATTCCGTTGCTCACGGGCTGTGCCGTCCAGCCCGACGGAAACGCCGGAGCGGTAACGCCGTCAAAGTTCTCGGTTGCCGAGACGATCGGCTGGCCCAATGTGATCGCCCGGGCGAACGTCTGCGGGCCGAGACTGCTCGTGACCTGAAATTCGAGTTGAACCACCGCCCCGCAAGAACTCCCGGCCGGAACAGTGTATGCGATCGAGCGCGTAACGGTCTGGGTGTGGCCGATGTTGCCGTAATCGGCGGAGCCACCGCCGGTGAGCGTGACGCTGACGTTATTTGCCGTTACGCCTGAATTGTTCGTCAAAGGAAGTTCGATCAGAACGGACTCGCCGGGATCGGGGAAGCCGCTTCCGTTGCCGACGGAATCGTCGATGGTGATCGCGGGCGTTTGAGCAAGGCCGGGTGTGTCAAATGCCTCGGTTACGACCGTATTGTTGTTACCGGTACCCTGATTCTGAATGCTTGAGCTTACGCCCATTCCGCGGGCCGCGAAACCTGCCCAGATGTCGGCAACGTCGGCCGCCGATTCCGGCGATGCAGAGCTTGCCTGTGCCGCGGCAAGGATCGCATCGCGGGCTTGCAGGAACGTTGGGGCAAGCGGCGAGATCTTCATACCGTCGGTGACGAACTGAAGTACACGTCGATTACCCTCCTGAAACCCCAGCCGCTCAATGAACCTGGAGCGGACCTCCCAAAGCGTTACGGCCCAGATCTCGCCCATATTGTGGATCTGATCGCAGGTGGTCGTTCCGACAAGTCCTCGCGGAAATGCGAACTCGGTCTCAGAGAGCCGCGGATTGCAGTTCGTATTGGCAAAGCTGAAGGTCAATGCGTTGTGCGGCTTGTTGTTGACGCCCCCGGTGTAGCTCAAAATCGCCTTCGGATAGCGGCGAATACCGTAATAATAATTATTTGTAAAGTTGGAAAAGATGAGATTGGTCGAGTACCCGGCGACGGCATAAACGCCAGTCGCGGGGTCATTCGAAGCGGAAAGCAAGGCATTTGCGTAAAAATCCGACCAGCCCTCGCCCATTGCCCTTGCCATGTTGGTCGTAAGGCCGGTTGAGTTTCCATGAAGGCGATTCGAAAGCCCGTGCGTGAATTCGTGAATTACGATCTGGGCGTCAACGGCGGTGTCGATATCGACCGGCGGGCCGGTCCAGATGAACATCTGCATTCGCGGGCGCGTTCCATCGGCCGGCGTGGCGAAATTTGCCCCGTTCGTTCCGCTGCAGTCCTGCGATTCGGCCGAAAGCCGGTCGCCCTCAAGTCCGCCGCGTCCGAAATTCAGATGTTGAAAATTTCGAGCGGCCTCAGTGAAACCAAAGCTATAGAAAGCTGCATGCGTCCAATTGGAGATGTAGAAATATTGGGTGACGGCAGCCTTCTGCGCGTCGATAAAAGCATGAGGCTGAGGAATTTGCGAACAGTTGAAAACGGGCTCGCCGGGCGGAGTCGGGGAATCGCCGGTTCCGGTGTTCGGGTCATAGGGCGAAAACGGGAAGTCAAAAACGCGGTTGTTCCCTACGGCCCGGCCATTGATCGCATCTACTCCCTGGGTCGTATCGCGGTCAAGTCCGGCCTCGACGTTGTTCCCGTCGGTCTCGTTCTGGCCGTCCGGTATCCAGCCGTTCGTGTTGAACTGATAGGGCGGTTCGTTACCGATAAGCGTGACCAATTGGGTGGGTAGGGAAGGCCCCTGCTGGCCATTTGGTGCGGCCGGGCCGGGTGTGAATGGAAAAGGGCTATCGGCAACGTTGATAGCGCCGTTCGGGTTGTTCCAAACACGGAACGTCGCCGGCTGTGTCTGGTCCTCGGCAATATTCTTTCGCCAGAGAAGTTCGCCGCGTTTCGCATCGACGATCACATAATAGGCATTGACCGGAAACCAGAAAAGTACACGCCAAGCCGGAACGGCAACGCCGGGCTCGACCGGAAAATAGATCTTCTCGGCAGTCGTCGCCCAATCACCGTTTCCCGAACGGAAAACATTGTCAGAAACTGCCACAACTGGATTGTCACCAATCACAGCCTTGTCTCCGATGTGGTTCGCCGCATATTGGATCGCTGCATTGGGGTCTCCAAACTCTAGCGATAGCGATGTCTTGTCAATTGCGGGAGCGAGGTTGCTGATCACCCGTACGATCTCATTCCGCTTGGTGAAGGCGGCCTTCACCTCGCCGCGAAAAACAGGGATTCCGTTGAACGATTGCGCAAGTTCGACGAATGAGAGAACGCCATCCGGGTTTGTGTAATCGGCGGCTGTCTCAAGGCTCGCGACATCAGCCCCGCCGATGCCGAAAAGTTCCGAATTACTCGCAATAAAACGCTTCAGCGCTACCGCCCGGTTGGCCGATCCCGATCCGGCGAGCGGAGTGAAAGCAAAGCCGCCGTCAGTTGAGACGACCTCGGGGGTTCCCGATTCCGGGCTGTATTCGACCCTTGCGTTTTCGATGGAAGATCGCAGCGACTTCTCGCCGCGGACAAAGCCGTCGCGAATATCCGCGACATCCGGTGCCGTTAGCCCGGCGCTTTCGCGAAATGCGGCCCTCGTCGAAATAGCACCCGGATCGGTCCGAATATCGTAGTTCGGAAGCCCTGACTCATGGCTCTCGGTCCGCTCGCGAAGCCCGGCGCCGCCGGTCGCTTCGGCATCGAACAGAGCAGCAGGCGCGGAGAGAATAGCCGCGAGCAGGGCAATAACGAATAGGTTCGAGATCAGGCGACGGTGCAGGTTCAGGCTGGGACGGTCATTCATCGGGTTTCTCCTTCGGCAGTGAGTCTTAGCTCCCGTCTTCGACAAGTTTGGAACCGTGAAATACAATCGCTTTAGAGCAATACGCGAACTGCGAGTGCGGAATGATCGAAAGGACCAATACATCCGCGGGTCAATAATTTTCCTATTTTCGGCCTCCGCAGCGAAATAGTCAACGTATTTTCCCTTCCAGATGCCAGATGACTTCATACAACGCGTGTTCGGCCCGGACGGCCTGATCGCCCGGTTCCATGAGAACTACGAATACCGCGAGGGCCAGATCGAAATGGCGTCGAAGGTGGCGGATGCATTCCACGACCGAAAGCATTTGATAGTAGAGGCTGGAACCGGCACAGGGAAAACGCTCGCCTATCTGGTGCCGGCGATCGCCGCCGCGGTCGGGCAAAAGAAGCGGGTTATAATCTCGACCGGGACAAAGAACCTTCAGGAACAGTTGATGGAAAAGGATATTCCTTTCCTCAAGAAGGTACTGCCGACCAAGTTCACCGCGGCTTATATGAAGGGCCGGTCAAACTACGCCTGTCTCTACCGGATCACAAAAGCCGAAGATCAACCGGTGCTCGACGGGCTCGACCAGATAGATCATTTCCGCAAGGTTGCCCGTTGGGTCAAGGAAACAGAAACGGGCGACCGACGCGAACTCGTCGATCTGCCCGAGAACCTCTCATTCTGGAACCGGATCAACGCACGCGGTGAGATCTGCATCGGACAGAAATGCCCCGATTTTGAGCCATGTTTCATAACGCGGATGCGGAACCGGGCAGAGGCCGCCGACATTGTCGTTGTAAACCACCACCTCTTTTTTGCCGACCTCAACGTACGAGGAAACCAGTTCGGTAAGGTACTGCCGGACTATGGTGCCGTTATTTTTGACGAGGCGCACCTGATCGAGGACATCGCTTCGGACTATTTCGGCTTTCAGGTTTCTAATTTTCAGATAGACGAATTGGTGCGCGACATCGACGGACTGCCGATCCACGACCCGGTTGTGACCCGCGAACTCACGAAACTCGCCGCGAAGGTCTCGGGACTGTCAGAGACGTTTTGGATGCGCTTTTCGCAGGCAAAATTTGACGGGCGTTACCCGCTCCTGCCGGATGCATTTGTTTACCGGAACAGCGTCGGCGGCACGGAGCCGACAGCACTCGGTGAAGCTTACGAGGCTCTCGAAGATGCCCTTAAGATGCTCGAGAAAGAGGTCGAAGGCTTTTCCGCGGACATGCCCGAGGCCGAGAGTCTCTTGAAGCGGACGCGGCAGGCTCGGTTCGACCTTGAATTCATCGCCACGCAGACCGAGCGTAATTTCGTTTACTGGATCGAGCGCCGCGGAAAGGGCATTTATCTGAGGGCTTCGCCGGTCGATGTTTCGGAACTGCTTCGCGAGAAGCTTTTCGATAAGGTCGAGACGTGTGTCCTGACATCGGCAACGCTTTCGAGCGGCGGCTCTTTTAACTTCGTTCGCGAACGCCTCGGGCTTGACTCCGCGAAGACCAACGCCTTTACCGCTCCGTCATCCTTCGATCACGAGCGACAAGCAGTTCTTTATCTCCCAAAGGCAATGCCTGACCCGCGTTCGAATGAATTTACTCAGCTTGCGGCCGGCGAGATCGTCAAGATCCTGCAAGTGACGAACGGCCACGCGTTCGTACTTTGCACAAGCAATTTTTCAATGAACGCGCTTTACGAACTCGTATCGTCAAGAGTAAGTTTTCCGTGTTTCGTCCAGGGGTCGATGTCAAAGGCCGGCCTGCTCGACCGCTTTCGGACGACGAAGAACGCCGTACTTTTCGCAACCGCGAGCTTCTGGCAGGGCGTCGACGTGCAGGGCGACCAACTTTCGTGCGTGATCATCGACAAGCTGCCTTTTGCCGTCCCGAGCGACCCGATAGTTGCGGCAAGGTCGAGGTTCATCGACGAGCAGGGCGGCCGGTCATTCACCGACTACAGCATCCCGCAAGCGGTGATCACATTAAAGCAAGGAATCGGCCGCCTTATCCGCAGCCGAACCGACCGCGGCGTCATCGCCATCCTCGACCCGCGGCTGCGAACAAAACCCTATGGCCGCCAGTTCCTCGAAAGCCTCCCCCGAATGCGGATCGTCTCCGAGCCCGGGCAGATCAAGGCAATGCTTTATCCTGAATAAGGGGCCGTCGTTCGTGCCTGGTCTTGCAGCAAGATGCGATAGTGCTTTCTCCCGCGCAGGTCGGAACAATTTTTATCTTGGTAAGCAGATAGAACCTCGATAGATACCGAACTTCGCGAAAAAACCAGGATTCTCTATACTTTAGAGATAGCTTGATGATTGTTACTCTCGGAAAATCAGCTAGAAATATCGCTTTATTGGTCGCCTTTTGCTGCCACTCGGCCGTACTGCTTTCGGCGGGTTTCTACGTTAATGCCCAATCGAATGCAGGAGGCAACTCAAATACTGCCGCCACGCCTTCGCCGACGGCTACACCGATTCCGCTGACCGGAATTGTTGCCGAGGCAGAAAGGGCGGCGAATACGGTCCGCGATGCGACGGCGTACGTTTCTGCCCGAAATGTTTTGGGCCAGGTGCGGCAGGGCCTTGCGCAAAAGCCGGCGGAGATCTCTCGGCTGCAGGCCGAAGCGAACGACACCCTAAGAGGATCGCCTACGCTCGACGAGCTTAATAGTCTTGAACGGGAGTGGAATGACCAGGCGGCGCGTCTTCGCGAATGGAAGGCCGACCTTCAGTCAAAGATCAGGGAAGTTGACGCGAAGATCGCCGAACTAAAGTCTTTGAAAAGCGTTTGGCAGCGGTCGATAGCGGCGTTTGACCCATCCGGAGATCCGGGCAATACGGCTTCGGCCAATCCGGATGCCGTTCCTGTTGAGGTTCGCCGGCGTGCGGACGAGACGCTTGCTTCGATCGAGGCCGCAGAAAGGAATGCCGAGGAAAGGCGGGCGGAACTCCTTACCGTGGAATCAGAGATCTCTGACCTTCAGCGGGCGATCGACGAGCGGCTCGCCGAGATCAAGAGCCGCCGCGAGGCCGCTTTTAGCGGCATCTTGAATGCCAATGAGCCACCGTTCTGGGCGGCGAACTGGCAGTCGATGACATGGAGCTATTTTGCGCGCGAGATCACCCGTTCGCTCGGCGAACAGTGGTCAAGCCTTGTACGTTATGCCAATGGGCACGCCAGTTTGTTCGCCGTCCATGCCTTTATTATCTTTCTGCTCGCGGCGGCGTTCTACTGGGCGAGGAAGCGTTTCATTCCGATCGTCGAAGAAGAGCCAAAGCTCGCAAGGGTTGCGGCGTTCTTTCAGTTTCCGATCGGTTCGGCGGTCGTTCTTTCAGTTATCATATCCGCGTTCATTTATCAGGATCCGCCACGGCTCCTTAATGCTTTTCTTGGCTTTGCAGCGATCGGGTTTGGCGTTTTTGTCCTGAGAAAGCTGGTCGCACCGCCGCTTGATCTTCTTCTTTACGCGATCCTTTGCCTTTTTCTCATAGATCGCCTTCGCGAGATCGCACATGCTTTGCCGCTTACGACCCGGCTGCTTTTCGCTTTCGAGCTTTTGGCAGCCGCTGTCTTCCTGATCTGGTTTTATCGTTCGAAAAAGGTCGCCAATAAGGTAGCTGCGGGCGATGTTGCCGTCTTTCAGAAGATCGATCGCGTACTGCCGGTTGCGGCCGGCATTTTGTTGATAGCCCTTATCGCCAACGTCATCGGTCTTGTCGATCTTTCGCTCCTGCTTGGCGGGACTGTGCTGCGGTCATCTTATCTTGCACTTGTGTTATACACCTCGGCACAGATCATCAACAGCGTTGTGGCGTTTGGTTTGCGGGTCGAGCCATTCACCCGGCTGAATGCGGTAAGGACAAGCCGCAGCCTGATCCGTGCAAACATAATGCGGGCCGTCAATTGGGCCGCCGTGATCGTCTGGGTGCTCGCAGTGCTGCGGATGCTTGCCGTTCAGGACCGTGTTTTCGGGGCGGTATCTGCTGTTTGGAAAGCCGGGTTTGCCATTGGGGCGTTGAATATAACCGTCGGCAGCATTGTGGCGTTCGCTATCGCGATATGGCTTGCCTTTCTGGCGTCGCGGTTCGTGCGTTTTCTGCTTGAGGAAGACGTTTACCCGCGGATGGACCTCGGCGGCGGCGTTTCGTATGCCATTTCCAGCGTCTTTCATTACCTAATTCTCGTCGGAGGATTTGTTCTTGCGATCCTGGCTGTTGGTTTCGAGTTCTCGCAGTTCGCTTTTATCGCCGGGGCGATCGGTATCGGTATCGGGTTCGGTATGCAGACGATCGTGAACAACTTCGTCAGCGGACTGATCCTTTTATTCGAGCGGCCGGTAAAGGTCGGCGACTCCGTGCAGATAGGTCAGCACATCGGGACGCTAAAAAGCATTGGGCTGAGGGCAAGTGTCGTCCGCAAGATCGACGGTTCCGACGTAATTGTCCCCAATAGCCAGCTTATTTCCGAAGAAGTTATAAATTGGACGCTTTCCGACGACAAGCGGAGGATCGATATTCCTTTTGGTGTCGCTTACGGCACCGATACGAAGCATGTTGTCGAACTTATTACGCCGCTTGCTGCGGGCAGGGACGGTGTTTTGACGGAACCTTCACCGCAAACGCTCTTCATTGGGCTTGGAGAGAGCTCGCTGGACTTCGAACTCCGCTTTTGGACCATCGATCCCGACGGCTGGGTACGCCTTCGCAGCGAAATGGTCGGCGAGATCTATAACACGCTAAACGCTGCCGGGATCGAGATACCCTTTCCGCAGAGAGATGTACACATTAGGAAGACGAGTGACGAGGGATGATTGACGAGGTCGGCGTCAATCATAACTCAGACAATTATTGGCATCACACAGTAAGAAAATATTGCAAATCAAACCACTGTTCTGATCAATAGGTCAAGCATATTCACAATTATGTAAATTCATATTGTAAAAGCAACTAAAGATACCGTAAACAAGGAAAGTATCTATAGAAAAAAGTCTGCGTGTTAGACAAAAAAGTATAATGTATGCAAAAACAAGGGCAAGTATAACGCAAACCGACATAACCTAATCATAAACCGACATGACCTAATCACGCCGCCAAAGACTACGGAAAGAGCCTCGGCGGCGTGAAGAATTCAACCCGGAGGGCTAGCGTTTCCTCGGTTTGGTGAAATGGAGGCCGTTAATGGCGTCGTATTGCGGTGAAGCGGCTCCGTAGAGGGCCTTTACGTAGGCTTTGACGAGCTTTTGGGTGTAAAAAACGCCGCTTGGATCGCCATAGAGGGTCCGATCGCGGGCAATGCGGGCGTTAACGACCGCCGGTCTGGTTGAGCTGACGGCGGCATTGGCGTTTTTGAGGATCGTTGCGTAGTTGGTCAGCGAAGCGAGCTGCAGCACGGTCTCGTTCGGGGCGTAGGCCGAATCCTGGCCGAGCACGGCGATCAGATTCTCGAGATTGGCGACGAGCTGCGTATAGCTTTGCTGCGAGGCGGAGTGGCTCCGCTCGCTTTCGTCCTCCGGGGTGTTCGGGTCGTCCTTTGGCTTGGGCTTGGCGCGGCGGCCCTGTATCTTGCGGGCAAAGGTGAGTGCGTCGTCTATCCGGTTTTGGTCGGCGCCGGTCGCCCGATAGGCATTAACGACGCGGGTGACGAGCGGGCGAAGCGACGCAAAGGCGGTCTCGCGTTCATTGACGGCGGTCTTGTGCGGCATCAGGGCGTCGGTAACGGCGACGAGGCTCGCCTCGGCCGCGGCCAATTGCACCTGCATCTCGGCCACCTCAAGGGCGGCGTTCGAGGGCTGATATTCGGCACCGAAGCCCTCGACGATGGCGATCAGCGTCGCGAAATTCTCTACGTTCTTTGCGTGGCCGGTCTCTGCTGGCATAGTTTTCTCTCTCCTCCGAATGGTCCGAACACCAATCCCGGCGAGGCCGACCTGCAACGGGCGGTTTCGGCGGGAGCCGCGGATTTTCTCTCGAATGATGTGGAAGCGGCGGACGATGCCCGGGCCGCATCGAAAAGGAAGTTACCCGAAGCCGCCGCCGCGTGTCAAGCACTTTGCCCGAAAGAACTCGTAAATGCAGGGCTTTGGCCGAGCACGGGCGGCTGGATTAAACTAACTCTCGCCGTTGCTGACCCTTCGGCAGAACAGAAACCCAAAGAAATAAGGAGCAAGAGAATGGCGACGTCAAAGAAGCGAAAAGGAGCGAAATATGACCCGAAAAGGGCGGCTGCGGCGGCACGGCCCAAGACGGGGACGGTCTTTTGGAACGCGAGGCTCAATGGTTCGCGGCTCCAAATGCTAAGGCAGAACGAGGATTTCGTGAATTTGATCAAGATGGGCCGGGCGATGAACGGGGTTTTCTTTAATATCGACGTGATGAAAGACAACATTGCTGAAGACACCCCGAGACGGCGGCGGCAGAGCCGTAGGGCGTTCTTCTATCTGGGCGGTGAGATCCACGAAGCGTTACAGTTGGCGAGATCGATCCAGGGGCGATATCTCGGGCAGGAGCCCTTTGAGCCGCTGCGGCTTTTAGTGCACGACACAATGTATAAAAAGCACCGGGACTACATAAAAGCAGTCCGGAACAACGCGGCTTTTCATCACGACCAGCTCGACGTCTCGACCCGGCAGACGCTCAAGGAGATGAAGCTGACGTGGTACGACCTGATGAGCGGCCACCAGGGCGACACGCTCTCGCAATATTTCGAATTTGCGGATATCGTTGATATGGGGAATCTGGTCAGACGCTTTGGGAGCGTCGAAACCTGGGGCGAGACGGCAAAGGAAATTCAACGAGAGATATTTCATTTTGCGACGGAGTTTGGGGGAGCCGGCAGTAGTTTTGTCCAACACCTGATGGAGGCGACGAATATAAAAGAACACGTGAAAGCGGGCGTCTTCATTGGCCAACCGGAAGAGCCTGAATTGGAAGAGATAATCGAGACGGCCGAGGCGGCGGGCGAGGAAGGAAATTGATGGCAGAGCAAAGCTTTTTTGAGGTGATGATCGAGCGGGACTTTTCGTCGGCGCATCAGTTGCGGGGC
>ERZ761602.2483-NODE-2483-length-28717-cov-6.974426_pt1 | contig 28717 bp, 17 predicted proteins | sample MGYA00512165_ERZ761602 | MGnify/ENA primary metagenome ERZ761602 (study PRJEB28899, sample SAMN02445085) | bioreactor sludge metagenome | biome: EBPR sludge; isolation source: Thorneside wastewater treatment plant | place: Australia: Brisbane, Thorneside...
CGGTTTCCTGCACGCGGATGCCACCGACCACGTTCACGAACACGTCCTGGTCGCCCACCACCACGCCGCCGTGACGATGGAGCACCGCCAGCAGCATCGCCAGCCGGTTTTGTTCCAGGCCCACCGCCACCCGGCGCGGATTGGACAGCGGCGAACTGTCCACCAGCGCCTGTACTTCCACCAGCAGCGGACGCGTGCCCTCGCGGGTCACCATCACGCAACTGCCGGGCTGCTGCACGCTGCCGGAAAGGAAAATGGCCGAAGGGTTGGGCACTTCCTTCAGCCCCTTCTCGCCCATGGCGAACACGCCCAGTTCGTTGACCGCGCCGAAGCGGTTCTTGAACGCGCGCAACACCCGGAAGCGGCTGCCGCTCTCGCCTTCGAAATACAGCACCGCATCCACCATGTGCTCCAGCACCCGCGGGCCGGCGATGCCGCCCTCCTTGGTGACGTGGCCGACCAGGAACACGGCCGTGCCGGTTTCCTTGGCGTAGCGCACCAGCCGCGCGGCGCTCTCGCGCACCTGGCTGACGGAACCGGGCGCGGCGGTCAGCGATTCGGTCCACAGGGTCTGCACCGAGTCGGCCACGATCAAGCGAGGCCGGGCGACCGAAGCGTGCTGCAGGATGTTCTCAATGCCGGTCTCGGCCAGCGCCTGCAGGTTGTCCAGCGGCAGGTCCAGGCGCACGGCGCGGCCGGCGACCTGCGCCAGCGACTCCTCGCCGGTCACGTACAGTGCCGGGAAACTGACCGCCATCTTCGCCAGCGCCTGCAACAGCAGGGTGGACTTGCCGATGCCCGGATCGCCGCCGACCAGCACCACGGCGCCCTCGACCAGCCCGCCGCCCAGTACCCGGTCGAACTCGCCGATCCCGGTGGACACCCGCGCCTCCTCGCTGTGGCGCACGTCCTTGAGCGCCGTGACCTTGGGCGCATCGGCCTTGCCCGCCCACCCGGAACGCCGGGCGGCAGCAGGGGCGCCGGCGGCGGCCTCCAGTACGATCTCGCTGAGCGAATTCCACGCCCCGCACTCGGCGCACTGGCCCTGCCATTTGCTGTGGTCCGCCCCGCACTCGGCACAGACGAAGGCGGTACGGGACTTGGCGGAAGGCTTGGCCACGGGAAACCTGGGGGAAGGACAGGCGGCTACTGTATCGGCCCGGCGTCTCCGGCGGCGAGACTCGCCCAAAACAAAGCCCCGCCGAAGCGGGGCTTTATGTGAGCTGTTGCCGGAAGCCGTTTGCGGTAGGTCGGATGCTCGCCATGGCGAGCATGGCATGGGGAAATTCTGGGGAGTGTACCCGTCCGAACCCGGGCAATCCGTGCCAAGGCCGGAAACAGAAACGCCCGGAAACCTAAGCGGGCCGGGCGTTCCTGGGCGAATCGTGACTTGGCCGTAGCCTTCCGATTCTGGGTTGTGGTGCCGGAAATAGGAATCGAACCTACGACCTACGCATTACGAATGCGCCGCTCTACCAACTGAGCTATTCCGGCAGAGCCGCGAATTTTAGGGGGTGCGGTGGGGGCGGGTCAATGCGGGGGTGTTGGTGGGTGTGCTGGTAAGCCGCTGGGAAGCCGGGGTGTGTGGGGGGGAGCTTGTCTACGTCCGATCCAGCGCCAATGCAGAATGCCGGCGCGTGCATGCGGCGGCAAGCGTCGGGTAGCCACCCTGAAACCACCTTCACTGATAGCCCAACTCCTCGATCACTGAACCGCATGACTCATCGAGGTTCACATGAAAAGACTTCAATCCCCCTTCGGGTAGCGGAATGACATCGTCCACATGCTGCACCGAAAAGCCTCGCACGTCCCCAGGCATTTGCTCCGCGACAATATTGTACTGATCGTCCTTCCAACCCTTCTTCGATTGAACATAACCCGTGATGGTCCGATGGCACTTGGCATCCGCATCTACCGTTTGCTCAGGCCTCGGGAAGTTGTCGCCAACCCGGCTCTTGTCCGCAAGAGCTGCATTGTCGCCACACGCAGAAAGAATACCTACCAAAAACATGATCTTAGGAAAGTTCATTGCTTTGTCTCCGGAATAGGCACGTACTCGTACCCCTCATGACTTCGTATCAAGCCCGGAACGCCTACGTCGAGCTGGAATTGGTAGTCGTAGCCATTGGCATATGGGAGGTAGCCCTCTCCCCGCGTATTCGGGTGCGCATGGAAAAACCCCAACACTCGGCAGTTGCATAAAAACTCGGAAGGCTTATTCACTGCGTCTCTACTCGCTTGATCTCGCGTGCCAGGACCTAAACGGACCAATTCCGGCTTCGAAGAGCCGAAAAACTGTACCACCCACCCGCTTTGCTCTTTCTTTGTGGATCCATCTTGTCCCTTGGGGACAGGCGCAGCATTGGGATTGGACTCATCCCAAGCTTTCTCTGTTTGTTCCCGTAGACCTGGGTCTCTTGTCCAAGCAGGGTCTGTAGGCTGAGGCGACCTGCCATACCTTCCCGCGCTACTCGATTGTTGGGCCCCTCCCCTCTCCGGTAGCCCACTGATCGCCATCCCGCCTGCACCCGGATGGCTGGACATAGAACGGAAGTCAGTTCGTTCGCGCTGCTGATCCTCTTTCTCCTGCCTCCCATCCGGATCAACAAACCGATACGGATTGTTAGCCGCGTACTTGTAGCGATTGAACATCCCCACTGGATTGCTATATGCCGTCACCGGATCCACCGACAGGAACCGCCCCACCTGCGGGTCGTAGTAGCGCTGCTGCATGTACGTCAGTCCGGTAGCCGCATCCTGCACATGCCCCGTGTAGCCGATGCCCTGGTAGTTCGGCTTGCCAATCACCGTGCCATAGGGCTCGTAGTCGTTACGCTCGATGACCGTGCCCGCCTGATTGGTCACGGCAACAGGACTACCCAATGCATCGGTGTGTTGGTACTTGGCGACAACTCCACCGGCATGTGCCAACTCACGGATCGCGACGATGCTGCCAGCCAAGTAAATATTCTCCTGGTTCTTGCCGTTCTTGTAATCCTCCTGGTACATCACCTGACCGGCATTCGAGTACATCGACAGCATGCCCGAGCCGGAGCCAGGCCAATTCAGAACCCGGCGACCATGGCCGTCATACCGGTACCACTCCTTGCCGGCCACATCACGCAGCCGATTACCGTAGTCGAAGGTATACCCCTGCCCATTCTTGTTATTGAGGTTACCTTGCGGGTCATAGCCAAAGCCGACAATCGTCGCTCCGCCCGTGTTCTTGATACTGGCCAATTGGTTCTTGCCGTCGTAGACATACATGGCGTAGTCCTTGACCCCGCCCAGCTTCCACGACGTCATGTTGTCCAGTGCGTCGTACGTGAAGCGATGCCAGTGGTCGCCCCCAAACATCGCCGAACCCGCCGCCGTCAGGCGATCCAGTCCGTCATACTCCATCAGCCGGTACTTGGGTGAACTGCCCGGGATCATGTCCGGCACATGGTCGTAGATCTGGTTGACGTTGCCGTTGGCGTCGTAGCGATAACTGAAGTCCATCGCCAGTCCGCTCCCCGTAACGCGATCGGGCAACTGCCGGGCGTTCTGCGTCATGGAGTGCAGCAAACCATTGCCGTAGGTGAACTGCTTGATCGCCCCGTTGGGGTAATAGCTGGCGCCGGAAGCGTAGTAGTAACCCGACTGGTCGCGGGCCTGCGTAGCCTGCCCCAGCGCATTGGGGGCGTAGCTGATGGCCAAGCCGGTCGGATAGGTCTGCGTGGACAAGCTGCCATTGGCGTCGTAGGCATAACCCAGACCCCAAGTGTACCAGCCCGACTGGGTGGAGCTTTCGCCCGTCAGCATCCGTCGCTTGTTGTACGCGTAGGTGTTCTCGACGATGCCTGCACCAAGGCCGTCATTATGGGTAGTGATCTTGTAGGGCAGTCCATCCGGCCAATATTCCCATGACTGGTTACCGCGACCATCCGGGAACGCCAATGACGCAAGCCGATTCATGCTGTTGTAAGTGCGTGCCACGCGACGTGGCGCCACCGTGGCTGACGTACCAGTTGTTTCGCAAGCCGTGGACGCTGGAAGACCGGCTGCACTCCAAGCCAGATTGCCGGCCCCGTCGTATCCCATCAGGGTCGCACCCGTTTCCGGCTCTACCGATCGACACAGCTCCTTGAACGCGTTGTACGTATAAGAGCGCGTCACCGAGAGCGTATTGGCCGGATTGCGACGGGTCAGGGTTGTAGGAAGGCCCGTGTCCGGGTCGCGACCGATGTCTGTGATGGCCGTGTTCGCGTGCAGAATCTGGATCGGGTAGTCCGTGGTCGGCGTGTCCCAGGCCCTATAGCTGGTCAACGTGCTGATGGTGCGTGGATTGGTCACCCGAGTCTTGAAGCCGGTCTCGTACAGGATCACGGTACTGAGCACCCCGAGCTCACTGTCCTGACTGGATGAGATCGGACGTCCCAGCGAATCGTATTGGTTCCAGTTGCCCGTGCTCAGCGCATCCGTCGTACCAGGATAGGATGCAAATGTCGTTCGCCCGGCATGGTCGTAGGTAAAGCGCTGGAAGCGTTTTGTCCCCGTCTCGTTGGCCACGTCGTACTCACGCGTCACCAGAGGACGCCATAGTCCATCGAAGTAGGTAATCTTGCGGGCATTGCCGGTACTGATCGTTTGCCTCCAATGGCCGGCTGGCACCCCATACTCGGAACTCGCGATCTGCTGGAACACCTGCGTGGTCGTGTTCCATGCCGTGGTATCGCCCGTGGGATAGACCACGCTGGCCAGGCGCCCCATGGCGTCGTAGCCATAGCCGGTGACATACCCGTTCTGGTCAGTGACCGCAGTCACCCAGCCTGCCGTGCTGACCGTGGCCGACTGCGTGCTGCTGTTGGGATAGGCGATAGAACGTGGAATGCCCCTATACCAGTTGGACAGGGTGATCGTGTTGTTGTTGCCGTCCTTGACGGTGGCCACCGTGCCATCGGTGTAATACCCCAACGTCTGTTTGACCTTGCCGAAGGACTTCATCACCTCTGGTAGCGCCATCAGGTTGTAGGTCGTCTCGGAAGCGACCGTACCACCTTCGGTAGTCTTCTTTATTTGGCCCAGCACCCAGTAGGTGTAGTTATGCTCGTACTCTGTTTGCACGACCTTTGACGGCGTCCCCGGCAACGTGCTGGATTTAGTGACGCTGGTCGGGTTCGAGAATACATCGAAACAATACTTGCCAGAACAGGCATTAACCCCCCAGTTAAAATCGATACCCTGCCGCTGAATCGTCCTAGTCACCATGGGCCGCAACTTGGCGCTGGACAAGATGTCGGTGAAGGACCTTGGATCCGCTCCGACCATGTTGGGGAAGTTCTGTGAAGAAGCCACCGAGTCTGCGAGGTAGTTGTAGATCTCAGTTTGCAGAATGCCAGCGGGACCGGTTCCAGCCTCCTTCTTCAGAAGCTGGCCTTCGTTAAGGCCATACATGATCCCGTACTCGTACCGTTCCCAAGAGCCATCGGGACCGGTGACTACCTGCTGCTTGGTCGCCGGACACAGTTCGTCGATACCGAACACGCAGTCCGCTTCATAGCTGTCTGCCGCGCCCGTGCCGTATGTGTAACTCCACACCATGGGTGCCAGGCCCGGACCCGTGATCGTCTTCTTGGTTAGGGTAAAATTATCCGAATAGTTCGGGATCTGCAGGTACTCGTACTGGTTGTTCGGCTTTACGCAGTGCTTGGGCGTGTTACTGCGATGGTGGCGCATACCGGGAAACTCGAACCGGGCGGAAGCCCCCGATGGATGCGTCACCGTATAGATGAATGCACCACCCACACCATCGAAGTTCTCCGGACAATTGTTTATGGGATTGTCCATCGGCAAAGGATCCGCACCGGCCAGGTTGAGCTTTCCTTCGGCCTGATAGATCCATTGGCTCGCATCCGGCCGCGTCACCGTTCGCAACCGTCCGTTGAGATAGGCGTAACTCCATGTCCCCGTGGGAGCCGCGGCTGACGCAATCCTGCCCGACGTGTCGTATGCCAGCGTTATCTGCCGTCCGTCATTGGCCGTGATGCTCTGCAGCTTGTCACCCGACCAGGTGTAATCGACCCAGTTTCCAAACCGGTCCTCCACCCGGGTCGCCACGAAGTACACCGACACCCGTGCAATGCTGACCTCGGTGTTCCCGGCGTAACTCTTGGAGGAACTATTCGACTTCGTAATGACGTGATCGAGGTGGTAACGGGTTCCGTTCGGTGATACCGCAATGAAAGCCTCGCCTGCATAGCTATTCTTGGTCGAAGACTTGCATTTGATGGTCCAGAAATCCTTGGTCACCCACGGATAGGACGCACCATCGCTCGGTGTCGGGATCGGCGAGCCGGCAGTCCTGACCAGCAGGGGACGATCACCCTGACCCGGGGTGTTCAACCGATAGCCGTTCCAGTAGTGGTACGCCGGAAAGTAAGTCAGGGCCGGGGGCGCGTTGGTGGTACTGCATCGCTGGTTCGGCGAAGAACCGCTGACTTGCCAACCGGCGGATGCGGCGAAGGTTCCAGACAGGTGTGGAATGTCCAGATCCCACTCTGCGAAGCCACCAAAATGATCGAACCAGGTGACGGAAGCCGTCTCGCGGCGATCGACCACGTTGAACCGCCTACGCACTTCTACTGGGAGCCCCGAGTTTCCGGGAATGGAAACATCGGTGACGGCGAAATCGACGCTTCCGTTGTACATGCTCAGGTTGTCACCGAACATGCCATCTATTTTCAGCGGGCCAATATCTCGTGCTTCGTTTACCCGTTCTATCGCCTTTTCATGCACCCCGTATTTTGGTGTTTGCGCTTCCGTGGATACAGCTGCCGCGCAAAGAAGAAGTCCGATGGCAGATCGCGAGTACAGCGCATCCAAGAGGGGCCGCACGCAGGATGACAAACCGGCGTTCCTGTTCACTAGCATCGCTCCTTTCCAGCCCCTTGCAGGCCAGATTCCTTGCGTCCACCACCCCGGTAGGACACCCCTTGGGGTGGAATCTACATCGGGCGGATCACGCTTGGAAGTCGGGGCGGCACGTAAGCGTATGTAGTTCGCCGTTGGCGTCATCAAGCGATGCGCTTGTATGGAGTGCATCCACCCTGCCCTCCACTTCGGCGTGGTCGGAGCAGTGTTTTCCGAGCGTCGTTCTAGGACTTTCATTCCCGCCGGCGAACTGCGCAACTCTGTATGGCGTTGAATGAGTAGCTGACGCACCACTTCTCGCTATACGCATTTACCAAAGCCTGAACACACTTGACGCCTATCACATTCAGCCGGAGGATCGCCTTTCCCAACTTTGAGTAGGAAGGCAGACGCCCTTCCAGACTTCACTGCCCCTTGCAGGTCAGAGTGTTCGGTCTCAACCATATAGGCCGAATAAAGAAATTGCCGGGGAGGCTCGTGGAACATGTGTCAACCCGGGTACTTAGGGAACTTCTCGTTCGGGTGCCTCGCCTTCCATTCTTTGTAGGCAGCCTTGCCTTCCCAAGCCGTAAAGGCACGAGGCGGACACCCCCGACCGGCCCAAGTCTCGCGGGTATGCGGCAGCCAGTACTTGGGCGCGACCTCCTTGGTGGCCGCAACCTTCCTAGGACGGCTGGGACTGCTCGCACCTACTGCCGTCACGATCTCGGCCTTTTGCTTGGCCGTGAACACTGTTCCGTACTGGCCCAATAGGCCGATGATCTCGGAATAGGCATCAGCCGACTGTTGCTGGCGTAGCTGGACTTCTTGTTCTTCCAGCTTGCAGAGTTCCTCCTCCAACTCGGCCTAGGCCGTGGCGATGGAGTCGAGCGTTGACTTAGTCATTCAGATGTGACCTTTCATGGGAGGGCCCGAAGGGCACGGTATTAACCGCAGTCTATCGGATTGGATACCCCACTAGCAGGGCTCAGTCCCGATAGCCGAACTACTCCGAAAAGTCTTTATTTGGCGGGGCCTCTATGCGCACATGAGTGAGCTTCAGCAGGCGTGAATCATTCCAGAGATGCGGCCCGAAACGGCACCCAATCTGTGCTAGAAACACTTCCATCACCTGAAGCCAGTAAAACCCGGAACAAGTACCTCTTATTGCGGGTAAGGCAGCGAGTCGCCGTAAGAGTGGTCAACGGAACGGACAGGACTACCTCTTCATCAGGAGGCAAAGAGAAACGAGATCCAGTGGCCACATAGTCAAGGTAACTGCAAGGCGCAATGACCGTCCCGCTAACATGTGCAACTTCCACTTTGACCGAAGATTTAGCACCAATACCAAACAATCGATCATCAACGACCAGCACATCTTGAGATCTGTTCCTCACAGTAACTTTGAACTCTTTTCCTTCGACAAGCAGGACTTCAACGCCCGAGCTATATGACCTACAGGAAAGCAGAGCGGCGGCAACTGCCAGCACAATGAGCAGTTGCAAAGACTTCGACCGCGAGGCGACTAAATTATTCATTATATCCTTTTCGAACCTCGCTCTCTTTCTCGCTCTCTATTGCGCCCCCGCTCGCGCGATTCTTCTCTTTGTCTAATGCGTTCCCTGTAGGTTCTTATCTCCGCCTTGAACCACTCTACCTCATCCGGCGTACTTCCGAAGCGCTCGGCGTTCTCGATATGGAAAACAGGGGTCAGAGTACCTTTTCCTTAGCTGGACGTCCCGGCTGCCCTAACCCGGCGCGTCGCTCCAACTGTTGCTCGATTTGGGCCTGAAATTTGCTTGAGCCCAATGCGCGCTGACGCTGTATGTACTGGCGTATGGCAGCAACATCTTCATCGGGTAGAGTTTGTGAGACCAGCTCCCGATATAGCACGCATCGTTCTACAGCACCCAGTGCGATCCGCAGGTAGGCGTCATGATGACTCACCAGCGGATCGGATTGTCCAAGCCCATTGCAGCGATAGCTCGACCAGGGATAGTCGCCCGGCTCGGCCACCATGGCAGCGCGCACTGGATTCAGTTCGATGTAGCGATAGCACGCGATGACGTACCGCTCACTATCGACCAGGCTGGACTTGTAGCGACCCTCCCACAACGTGCCCGTCCTGCCGATGCTGTCGTTGATAAAGCGTACATATCGCCGTCCCACCGCCTGCATCATCCGGGATACGGCACCCGCCGCTGGAGGTGTCACCAACAGATGGACGTGATTGGTCATCAGCACGTAGGCGTGCACGCGGCATTCGAACTTGAGCGCGGCCTCGCGTAGGTCCTGCAGGTAGCGTGCATAGTCCACAGGCCGGAAGAAGCACGCCTGCCTGTCATTCCCTCGCTGCACGATGTGCTGCGTCACTCCCGGAAGATCGAGACGCGTCATCCTTGGCATATCCACCCTCCATGGCATGGAGGGCACTGTGTGCGGCTATCTGCAAATCAAGAAGTACCGAAGGACGCGGCTCGAGGTCAGAAGCAGCCGCTACTCCCTGTCGGAAAACGTACTCTGACCCCTATTTTCCGCACCAGCAACGGCCGCGCCGAAGAAGCGCGGGCCGCAGAAGAAGATCAGGCAGCAGCTCGAACAGATCGAAGCGCTGCCCGTGACCAAGCAACGCATGGTCGTTCAGATGATCGATGCCGTGCTCGCTCAAGCCGGGCGCTAGCCGCAGCAATCACATCGCCAACAACGACAAGGCCCGCTGATGCGGGCCTTGTGGTTCATGGGCGAGGATTAATTGCCCCCATCCCCTTTAGTTCTCGTTCCCCCGGCTTTTCGTAATGTAGCCAAAAGCACTCGAATAGAGATAAATCGGAGCATGTCCCTCATAGCCTGGCACTTCTACAACGAATCGCTCACTCGTTCCAGAACAATTCGCGCAGATCTGCACCCCTTTTATGTCGATGGTAGTTCCGGGATTGAGGACTGCTCGCGAGATAACTTCACGTCCATCGATTCCAGGCTTTGGGACTATCACGAAGTGCTCTACTTCCTTCTTGCTCGGATCGAAATCTATCCCGAGGATCAGAAGTTGCGAGGTTACTTCTTGAGTTGATGGAACCAAGCCTTGATAGCGCTGTTCATTGCTGGCATCAACGTACCTCGGCGCAGACAGACTACATGCGCTCATGAGTCCGCACAGCAAGAGCAAGAGCAAGAGTGCGCACCTTCTCATTCGACTACCTTTTCTCCTCAAGCACGGGCTTGGCCTGCTCCTGCGCAGTTTGATCGTGAGAGTGTTCAAATGGCTTGGGGATGTTCGTTCCTAAAACTGAATTGATGATCCCGACGTTCATGTTTACTGTCTCTGCCCCTGCAGCAATGGCATAAGCGCCCCCCATCGATGGGATATTGGCCAACTGATCGGGAACTCCGTTAGCAACAGCAGTGTCGACAAAAGCATCATGAAGCGTTCCCATGGTATGCATTCCGGGGACATTGTTATCGAGCATTTCCCCGCGCCCACCTTGCTCAATGTTCCCCGGTTGAACCGGCGTGCCCTCGCGACCAACAACATAGGGATGATCTGCAGGCCGAGTCCATCCGCTACCAGTCACTGCTGCATTGGAGTCCTTAGAGCCGAGTGCATGAGTTTTTGCTTCATTTGTCATCCGCTGGGATTCTGCCTGCGCCTTAAATTGATTAGGGTTGACTGGACCCATTCTGAAACTTTGTCGCCCATCCGGATCCGTAAACTTGTACGGGTTGTTATTTGCATATCTGTACCGATGGAACTGGCTGATCGACTGTTCGTAAGCCGTGACCGGATCGACGGAGAGGAAGATTCCGAGCACGGGATCGTAATAGCGCTGCTGCATGTATGTCAGCCCCGTGGCCGCATCCTGCACATGCCCCGTGTAGCCGATGCCTTGGTAGCTGGGCTTGCCGATCACTGCACCATACGGCTCATAACTATTCCGTTCGGTAGCCGCTCCCGCCTGGTTGGTGACGGCCACGGGGCTGCCCAGCGCGTCGGTATGCTGAAACTTTATTTCCGGCGAAGCGCTAGAAAAACTTCGGTCACGAATGGCAATGACACTTCCTGCCAGATAGATGTTTTCACTGGCAATTGTCTTGCGATAGTCCTCCTGGTAGAGAATCTGCCCGGACTGGCTGTATTGGGACAGGATGTTCTGGGTCGTTATCGGGTCCCATGCCATTATGCGCCGACCGTGCGCATCGTAACGGTAGTGCTCCTTGCCCGTCACCACACGCAGGCGATTACCGTAGTCGAATACGTAGGACTGACCATTCTTGTTCTGCAGATTGCCCTGAAGGTCATAGCTCAAGCCAACGATCGTCGCGCCTGCGCTGTTCTTGATGTTGCCCAGACGGTTTTGCGCGTCATAGACATACGAGGCATAGTCCTTCACCCCGGCCAGTTTCCAAGAAGTCAGATTGTCCAGTGCGTCGTAGGTGAAGCGGTGCCAGCAATCGCCGCCGAAACTGCATGAGCCGGCGTTCGTCAGGCGATCCAGGCCGTCATATGTCATATATCGGATATGCAGCGCATCGCCACTGTTGACGCCATCGCGCGCCCAATCATTGATCCTGACCGTATTGCCGTTCTGGTCGTAGGTATAGACGAAGTCAACCACACTTCCTGAATCGGTGCTGCGCGCCGGCAGTTGCCGTGCGTTCTGGGTCATCGTGTGCACGATGCCGTTGCCATACGTGAACTGCTTGACCGCCCCGTTGGGGTAGTAGCTGGCGCCGGAAGCATAGTAGTAGCCCGACTGGTCTCGTGCCTGGGTAGCCTGCCCCAATGCATTGGGTGCGTAGCTGATAGTCAGCCCCGTAGGATACGTCTGTGTGGACCGATTGCCGTTGGCATCGTAGCCATAACCCAATCCCCAGCTATACCAGCCTTGTTGTGTGATGCTCTCGCCTGTCGGCAGGCGGCGGCGGTTGTAGGTATAGTCGTTCTGAACAATCCCGAGACCCGGCCCGTCATTATGGGTGATGATCTTCCTGGGCAATCCATCGGGCCAGTACTCCCAGGTTTGGTCACCCGCTCCGTTCGGGAAAACGATCTGGTGCAAGCGATTGCGGTTGTCGTAGTAGCGCGTGACCTTGCGCCCCGAATCGCGCCCTGCAATCGTGTCGCAACCGGCTGTTCCGTTCAGGTGATGCAAGCCGGACGCACTCCACTGCAGGTTGCCACCACCGTCGTAATCCATGATGGTGGCGCCCGTTTCAGGCTCGACAGCTTTGCAGAGTTGCTGATGGCTGTCGTATACGTAATGCCGGTCCACGTACTTGCTGCCGTCGGCGTTACGCTTCCGGATGCGAAGCGGTTTGCCGAAGGCATCGCGATGGATCTCGGTGGCCGATGTGTCGGCCCCTGCAAACTGGGTAATGCCTGTGGGGAAATCGTAGCTTGGCTGATCGTAGGCCTGGTACTGCGTGAGCGTCTGATAGCCGCGCGGATTGGTTACCCTCATCTGGAACCCGGGCAGATACTCCGTCAGCGTCGTCAGCAAGCCGTGCTCGCTGTCCTGTTTGACCTGCGTGACCCTGTCCAAAGCATCGTAGAAAGTCCATATGCCATTCGCGGCCGGGACGATGTCCGATGAGGGATATGATTGGAACGCTACCCGGCCATTTGAGTCGTAACTGGTGCTAATCGCGCGCAGAGTACCAAGGGTGTTGTATGCGTCATATTCGTTACTCAGGATAGGACGCCACATGGCATCGAAGTAGACAACTTTCTGGTAACTGCCTCGATAGGTGAATTGGCGCCACTGACCAGCCGCAACACCTGGCGGACGCCATTCGCCAGCCGTCATTGGGCGAAATTCAATATTCGTTGCAAGCCAAGCAGATGTATCACAGACGCCAGTCTGAACCTCTGACGGATATGTCACGAGATTGATTCGTCCCATGGCGTCGTAGCCATAGCAGGTCTTGTAGCCGTTCTCGTCGGTAGTCGAGGTAATCCAGCCATTGTCGTTGACGACTGCAGATTGCGTGGCGCCTGCGGGTACCTCCGGCGTTCCCGGATACTTGATCGTTTGCGGTATCCCACGCTTCCAGTTGGAGAGCATGATGACATTGTTGTTGCCATCTTTGACCGTAGCAACCGTTCCATCGGCGTTATAGGTCAATGTCTGCTGCAACTTGCCGAATGACGATTGAATCAATGGCATGGCAGTCGCGGCATCGTAGGTCGCCGAGTTGACGATATCACCATCACAAGCCGCGCTTGCTGGTATCGACACGGCACAGGTCACGCTGGCGGTCTGCCCCAGCACCCATTTCGTCGTGTTGTCGTGGTAGGTGATGATTTCCTGACGTGAGAAGCCCAGCGAGTTGGACCTGGTGATTGTGGAGGGTCGGGCATTCACATCGAACGCATTGACAGCGTAAGAGAATGTCTCGCCGTCCTGACTCATGACTTGAAGTCGTGCAGGCCTCACCCGTCCAAGCTGCGGCTCCGATCGCAGGGACTGACCGATCCTGCCGGGGAAACCGAAACCGGCGACCTCGCTGTCCTGGACGAAAGTCGTGGCCTGGCTGCGCAATACCGTCGTCGCACTTCCCGTCGTACTCTCAAGCAGCCGTCCCTCGTTCGCACCGTAGACCACGCCGAATCGATGTCGGTCCTTTGATCCGTCCGGCTTGGTCACCGTCACCCATTTCGATTCCGGAAGCGGATTCAGGGTTGGTGCGCCACTGAAATCGCAGGGCGCGTAGGGGTAGCAGAAGCCGAAGCGCGTGACTTGCTCGTAGTTGTACTGGGTCGATTTAGCTTCGATTCCCGGCCCCGACACCAGGACATTCGACAACGAGAAGTAATCAAAGTAATTGGGCCACCGCAATCTATCGTAGCCGGGAATCTCCAGGATCTCGAAGTGGATCGGATTCTCTTCCGTGAAGAGAGCGCCAAGCTTTACGAAATCGAAAGCATCGCCCCACTCCATCCCGCCCGCAACAAGCTCCAGAATATCTTTGATATCCCCTGCTGAAAGCTGGCTGGACCCGGTCGGCGTCTGGAATGTCCAGACGACGTGCGGTGGAATATCACGGGTGCAGGCGAAGTCCATGCCTACGCGATAGTGCCGCAGCAGGTCAAAAGTGAACTTGGCTTGCGCACCGGATGGATGGGTGATGCTGTACTCGTAATGCCCCTGCCCCAGTCCAGGTTCGTCGCAGAAGGTCGGGCCGACACCTGCACCCAACTGCTCGATGTACTCGGCCTTCAGAACTCCCGTGGCGGAGAATGACCAACGTGAGCTATCGGGATTCACTACCGAGGCAAGCGTGCCGTCTTGAGCATACTGATACGTCCAGCTCCGTCCGTTGGTCGCCGCAGAACTGACTTTTTCGCCCGACCACGTGAGGGTGATGCTCCTGCCGTCGCTGGAACTGATGCTCTGCAGCTTGTCGCCGCTGTAGCTATAGTTCACCCAGTTGCCATACCGGTCTTGGACGCGACTCACCAGCAAGTAGATGCGCTTGCGTGTCAACGCGCCCATGACCGGCTTCTTGATCGGGCGGATCGTCCGCTCGACGACTTTGTCGAACCGATAGCGCAAGCCTTCGGGCGTGACGAGTTCAAAACCCTCGCCAGGGTAGCCTGCCTGCAACGTCGCCAGACACTTCAGTCGGCCTTGGGACGCTGTAGTCCAAGGGTACGACTGACCATCTGCCGGCGCGCCATGCGCGCCCGGAATGACCTTCAGCATTTCCTCGCCGTCCATTCCTGGAACGTGGACCCTATAGCCGCTCCAGATGTCTTCCGGGTCGAAGCTGCTATTGCCGATGTACGGCACTTGCTGCACCGAGCAACGGGAATTGCGATTGGCCGCATTGGGAGGACCCACCACCCAGCCATGGGCCGAGGAGAACGTCCCTTCGATATGGGGAATGTCGATATCCCAGTTGCCGAACCCGCCCAGATATGTCATCTGGAAGCGGTCTTCCACTGCATATCGACGACCCAGCGCTACCGGCAATGCGTTGTTGCCGAGAATGCTGATATCCGTAGCAGCAAAGCTCGTGCTTCCATCGTAAAGACTGACGGTCTGCCCGAACGATCCACCATCGAGCGCGGTGACGGTCTGCGCCGTACTGACCTTCTTCCCGTACTCCTGCCAAGGCTGAGCATCCTGCGCCTGAACCTGTTGCGCGCAAAGCACCGAAACGGCGATACCCGCCGCCATCAACCAACGATTCATCACCACCCCCGTGGAAACAGGATCCATCCTCTGCATCCGGCCGAAATTCCCCTACGACAGATGCTTGCCTCACCGACATTACCGCACAATCCCTTACAAAGGAACGGGCTTTCCGGCTGCGGGGAATCCCACCCCAGATGGAAACGGCCTCACTCTGAAAACAGGGATCAAAGTACCTTTCTTGGCATGGCGTCCCAAGCTGTCCAGCTCCATCCACGCAACGAAGCTTGATGTCACAAAATACGACGACTGCACCTTTCGACCTTGTAGGGAGTGCATCCACCCAGCCCTCCACTTCGGCTCGCTCGGGGTAGCAATTCCAGCACCGTTCCAGGACTTCCATACCACGTAATACGGATCGTCCGCGTTGGGGTCATGTCGGGGAGCGGCACATACTTTGATGCGAGGCTCCTCAGAATGGCGATACTTCGAAACCTCGGACAAGTGCTGTCGTAATGCACTGCATTCCAGCCTCTTTCCTTAATTTCCCACCAAGTCAACGCGACCGAAGAGCCCGTATCAAAGCGCCCGAACGACTTGTCAGTTAACTGACCAACTGCAGCCGCAATTCCTTCGGCAACGCGAACACCATGTCTTCCGGCTCGCCGTCCAGTTCGCCCACACCGGCAGCGCCCAGTTCGCGCAGGCGCTGGATGACGCCTTCGATCAGCACGTCGGGGGCGGAGGCGCCGGCGGTCACGCCGATGCGTTGCTTGCCGTCGACCCAGCGCGGATCGATCTCGTGCGCGCCGTCGATCAGGTAGGACTCCACGCCGTCGCGTTCGGCGAGTTCGCGCAGGCGGTTGGAATTGGAGCTGTTGGGGGAGCCGACCACCAGCACCAGGTCGCATTGCTTCGCCAGGTCGCGCACGGCGTCCTGGCGGTTCTGGGTGGCGTAGCAGATGTCGTCGTTCTTCGGGCCCTGGATAGCCGGGAAGCGCGCTTGCAGCGCCTGGATGATGCCTACGGTGTCGTCCACCGACAGCGTGGTCTGGGTGGTGTAGAACAGGTTGTCGGGCTGGCCCACTTCCAGCGTGGCGGCATCGTCGATGTCCTCCACCAGGTAGATGCGCCCGGTGCCGCCTTCGGCATTCCATTGCCCCATCGTGCCTTCCACTTCTGGGTGCCCGGCATGGCCGATCAGCACCACGTCGCGGCCGGCGCGACAATGGCGGGCCACTTCCAGGTGCACCTTGGTGACCAGTGGGCAGGTGGCGTCGAACACCTTCAGCCCGCGCCGCGACGCTTCGCCACGCACGGCCTGCGACACGCCGTGGGCGCTGAAGATCACCGTGGCGCCGTCCGGCACTTCGTCCAGTTCCTCCACGAACACCGCGCCGCGTTGCTTGAGGTCGTCGACCACGAAGCGGTTGTGGACCACTTCGTGGCGCACGTAGATCGGCGCGCCCAGCGTCTCGATGGCGCGCTTGACGATCTCGATGGCGCGGTCGACACCGGCGCAGAAACCGCGGGGATTGGCGAGGAGGACGTCCATGGAAGCGGATTCTACCGAAGGGGGAAACTCATGGGGCTGAATTGGCTTGTGAGGCCGGGTTTGCGTGGTTCCCCTCTCTCTGCCGGGACCATAGGTGCAACCGGCTGTGGTATCGGCCCGAGGCTCCAAACCAAGCAAAGTGGTGAGGCGTAGGGCTGGTGGTCGGGGCTGAAACCCCTCCTACATGGGGCTGGGAGCACGCTCCCGATCTCTGGCGCCATGGACTTCGGAGCGGTGGCGTCGTCAGCCCTGGAAGGCCGATCTGCCAGCGGAGCCGGGCGCTCAGCCCTTCTTCTTGCCGTCCACCAACCCGAACAGCGCAATGCCGATGGCGCCGCCCACCACTGCGCAGTCGGCGATGTTGAAGGCCGGCCAGTAATGATCGCGCCAATGCCACTGGATGAAGTCCACTACGTGGCCGTGGACCAGGCGGTCGAGGACGTTGCCCAGCGCGCCGCCGATCACCAGCGCATAGGGCAACGCCTGCCGCCAGTCGCCGCGCGCCGTGCGCGAGAGCCAGAATCCCAGCAGGCCGCTGATGCCGACCGCCAGTGCACTGAAGAGCCAGATCTGCCAACCGCCGGCATCCGCCAGGAAGCTGAATGCCGCGCCGGTGTTGTAGGTGCGGTACCAGTTCCAGAAGCCCTCGATCACCGGTACGGCGGTGTGTTCGGGCAGCGAGGCGAGCACCCAGGCCTTGGACCACTGGTCCAGGCCGATCACCGTGGCCGACAGCAGCAGCCAGATCAGGGCGTTGGGTTTGGGGTGCTTGCTCATCGCGTTCCTGTTCGAGAGAAACCTGTAGGAGGGGCTTCAGCCCCGACCGCATGCCATCAAAGCACTGGGACTAAAAGAGCATCGGGGCTGACTTTCAACAGCCGAATGGCTGGTCAGCCCCTCCTACGGGGATTGCGGGTAGGTCAGAACCAGCGGCGGTCCTCGCCGTGGCCGTCGATATTCTCCACGCAGCGGCCGCATAGTTCCGGGTGCGCCGCGTGGGTGCCGACGTCGGCGCGATGGTGCCAGCAGCGCACGCACTTGGCCTTGGCGGTGGGCTGGGCCAGCACGTAGACCTCGTCCGCACTTACCTCCGACACGGTAACGTCGCCGCTGATGAAGAAGAAACGCAGTTCTTCGGCCAGCGGCTGCCACTTCGCGGCCTTCTCTGCGTTCACCGACACTGCGATCTCGGCCTCCAGCGCCGCGCCGATCAGGCCGTTGGCGCGCATCGGCTCCAGCACCTTGGCGACTTGCTCGCGCAGCGCCAGCAACTGGTCGAAATCTGCGGCATTCAATGGAGCATCCGCCGGCAGCGGCGCCAGTCCGTCGTACCAGGTCGCGAACAGCACGTTGCCCACGCGCTCGCCGGGCAGGTAGCCCCACATCTCGTCGGCGGTGAAGCTGAGCACCGGCGCGATCCAGCGCACGAAAGCCTCGGCGATGCGGTACATCGCGCTCTGCGCGCTGCGGCGGCCGCGCGAGTCCTCGCGCATCGTGTACAGGCGGTCCTTGGTGACATCCAGGTACAGCGAACCGAGGTCGACGCTGCAGAAGTTCAGCAACGCCTGCACGATCTCGGCGAAATCGTAGCGATCGTAGGCGGCCTTGATCTTCTCCTGCACTTCCCAGGCGCGGTGCACGATCCAGCGGTCCAGCGCGACCATATCGGCCGGCGCAACCAAATCGCGTACCGGATCGAAGCCGTTGAGGTTACTGAGCAGGAAGCGCGCAGTGTTGCGCAGGCGACGATAGGCGTCGGCGTTGCGCTTCAGGATCTCCTGCGACAGCGACATCTCGTTGCTGTAGTCGGCGCTGGCGATCCACAGGCGCAGGATGTCCGCGCCCAGCGTCTTCATGATGTCCTGCGGCTCGATGCCGTTGCCCAGCGACTTGGACATCTTGCGGCCGTGCTCGTCCACGGTGAAACCGTGGGTCAGGCACTGCTTGTACGGCGCGGCCTTGTCGATCGCCACGCCGGTCAACAGCGAGGACTGGAACCAGCCGCGGTGCTGGTCCGAGCCTTCCAGGTACAGGTCGGCCGGCTTGCCGAGGCCGCGCTCCAGCAACACGCACTCGTGGGTCACGCCGGAATCGAACCAGACATCGAGGATGTCGGTGATCTTCTCGTAGTCCTTGGCTTCTTCGCCCAGCAGCTCGGCGGCATCCAGCGTGTACCAGACGTCCACGCCGCCCTGCTCCACCCGGTCGGCCACCGCGTGCATCAGTTCCACGCTGCGCGGATGCGGTTCGCCGGTCTCGCGGTGCACGAACAACGCGATCGGCACGCCCCAGGTGCGCTGGCGCGAGATGGTCCAGTCCGGACGCCCCTCCACCATGCCGGCGATGCGCGCTTCGCCCCACTGCGGGAACCAGCCGACCTGCTTGATCGCGTCGAGCGCATCGCGGCGCAGGTGGGCCTGCTCCATCGAGATGAACCACTGCGGCGTGGCGCGGAACGCGATGGGCGTCTTGTGGCGCCAGCAGTGCGGGTAGCTGTGCTCCAGCTTGCTGAAGGCGAGCAGCGCGCCGCTCTGCTTCAGCACGTCGACGATGACGTCGTTGGCTTTCCAGATATGCAGGCCCGCCAGTTCCACGCCATGCGCGGCCGGCGTCGACGGCAGGTACACGCCGCGGCCATCGACCGGGTTGAGCTGCGCGGCGGTGTACTTGTCGATCAGGCCGTACTGCTTGCCGACCACGTAGTCCTCCTGGCCGTGGCCAGGCGCGGTATGCACGGCGCCGGTGCCGTCCTCGGCCGACACATGGTCGCCCAGCAGCACGGGGATGTCGCGCTCGTCGTAGAACGGATGCGCGAACAGCAAGCCTTCCAGCGCGGCGCCCTTCGCGCGACCGTGCACGGCCAGGTCGGTCACGCCGTAGCGTTGCAGCGCGCGCGCAGCCAGCGCATCGGCGATCACCAGCCAGCGCCGCTTGCCGCCGTGCGCGGGTCCCTCGACCAACGCGTATTCCAGTTCGCCGCCCAGCGAGACGGCGAGCGAAGCGGGCAGCGTCCACGGCGTGGTGGTCCAGATCGGCACGGCGACTTCGACATCTGCAGGCACGTCCACGCCGAACGCCTTGCCCACCGCCTGCGCATCGCGCGCGGCATAGGCCACGTCCACCGCCGGCGACACCTTGTCGGCGTATTCGATCTCGGCCTCGGCCAGCGCCGAGCCGCAGTCGAAGCACCAGTGCACCGGCTTCACGCCGCGGGTCAGGTGGCCGTTGGCGACGATCTTCGCCAGCGCGCGGATCTCGTTGGCCTCGAAGCGGAAGTCCAGTGTTTTATACGGATTGTCCCAGTCGCCGATCACGCCCAGGCGCTTGAAGTCCTTGCGCTGCAGGTCGATCTGCGACTCGGCATATTCACGGCACTTCTGCCGGAACTCCACCGCGTCCAGCTTCACGCCGACCTTGCCGAACTTCTTCTCGATGGCGATCTCGATCGGCAGGCCGTGGCAGTCCCAGCCCGGGATGTAGGGCGCATCGAAGCCGGCCAGGTACTTCGATTTGACGATGATGTCCTTGAGGATCTTGTTGACCGCGTGACCCAGGTGGATCGCGCCGTTGGCGTAGGGCGGGCCGTCGTGCAGCACGAACAGCGGGCGGCCCTTGGCGTTGGCGCGCAACTGCGCGTACAGGCCGTCGCGCTCCCAGCGCGCCAGCGTGTCCGGCTCGCGCTTGGGCAGGTCGCCGCGCATCGGGAAATCCGTGGCCGGCAGGTGAAGGGTCGCTTTGTAGTCCTGGCTCACGCCGTCGCTCGTCGTTTGTCTTCGGAAAGGATTGCGCGCGCTTGTCCGGCGTCGCGATGCATCTGCTCGGTGAGGCTGGGCAGATCGGGGAATTTCAGCTCGTCGCGCAGCTTGGCGACGAATTCGACCTCGATGTGGCGCCCGTACAGGTCGCCGGCGAAGTCGAACAGGTGGGCTTCCAGCAACGGCTCCACGCCGTCCACCGTCGGCCGCGTGCCGAAGCTGGACACCGACGGCCACGGCCCATCGCCGACGCCGTGCACCCAGGTAGCGTAGATGCCGGACAGCGCGGGCGTCTTCGGGAAGCGCAGGTTGGCGGTGGGGAAACCGAGCGTGCGGCCGAGCTGCTTGCCGCGCACCACGCGGCCGCCGATGGCGTAGGGCCGGCCGAGCAGGCGCGCGGCGGTGGCGAAATCGCCGCCCTTCAGCGCTTCGCGGATGCGGGTGCTGGAGACGCGCTCGCCGTGCGCATGCACGGGTTCGATCTCGCCTGCGCTGAAGCCGAGTTCGCTTCCCATCGCCTGCAACAAGGCCAGATCGCCGCCGCGGCGATGGCCGAAGCGGAATTCCGGGCCGATCCAGACCTCGCGCGCGGCCAGCCGGCCGGCCAGCAAGGTGCGCACGAAATCCTCGGCCGACATGTCGGAGAGCTTGGCGTCGAAGCGCAGCAGGCCCACATGGTCCGCGCCGAGGCCCAGCAGGCCCTCCACCTTGGCGCGTGCCAGCGTCAGCCGCGGCGGCGGGTTGTCCCGGGCGAAGAACTCGCGCGGCAGCGGCTCGAACGTCACCACCACGGCCGGCACGCCCAGCGCACGGGCGCGCGCCACCGCATGCCGCACCAGCGCGCGGTGGCCCGAGTGCAGGCCATCGAAGGCGCCGATGCAGACCACGCTACCGCGGGGGCACAACGGCCCGCCATCGACGTCACGGAACAGCCTGCTCATGGATTCCTTGCTGGGGCGGCCGGACAGAAAGGCCCGGCCAGGGGGCGACATCGCCACAAGCCCCGAAGTATAGCCGGCCCCGGCCGCTTCAATGGCCGCGCAGGTCCCGCGGACGGATGCCCTGCAGCCACAGCAGGCCGGCATACAGCGCGCCGCCCGCACCGACCATCGCTGCCAGGCGCCAGCCGCGCTCCCACCAGGCCCAGGCCGACCAGTCCGGCCAGGCCAGGCGGAACGCCAGCACCGTCAGCGTCATCGCCAGCGTGGCCAGCCCGATCTGGCGCAGGAAACGGCCCCAGCCCGGCTGCCGCCGATAGACGCCGGCCCGGCGCAGCAGCCAGGCCAGTTGCAACGCATTGACCCAGCCGGCCACGGCGATGGCCAGCGCCAGCAGGGCGTGGGCGCCGGGAATCCGCGCCAGCGCCTGTTGCCAGCTACCGCCCGCGGCTTCCAGCGCCGCCTGGCCGGCCTGCGTGGCGTACAGCAGCGCCGCGAACAGTCCCACCGTGCACAGGGCGTTCGTCAGCACTGCCACCACGGCCGCCTTCACCGGCGTGCGGGTGTCCTGACGCGAGTAGAACGCCGGCGCCAGCACCTTCACCAGCAGGAAGGCGGGAACCGCCGTGGACTGTGCGATCAGGCTCCAACTGCTCATCCGGGTGTCGAATGCCGTGAAGCTGCGGTACTGGAACAGCGTCGCCATCAGGGGCTCCGCGCACAGGATCAGCCCGACGCAGGCGGGCAGGCCGATCAGCAGACAGAGCCGGAAGCCCCAGTCCAGCCCCTTCGAGTAGCCTTCCGAGTCCGTGGCGGCATGCCGGCTGGACAGGTGCGGCAGGATCACCGTGCCGATCGCCACGCCGAACATGCCCAGCGGGAACTCCAGCAGGCGGTCGCTGTAGTACAGCCAGGTCATGCTGCCGCTGATCAGGAACGAGGCCGCCATCGTGTTGAACAGCAGGTTGAACTGCACGACGGAAGAACCGAACAGCGTCGGCACCATCAGTTTCAGGATCTTGCGCACGCCGGCATGGGCGAAATCCAGCTTCGGCCGCGGCAGCAGGCCCAGCTTCGCCAGCGCGGGCAACTGGAAGCCGAGCTGCAGGATGCCGGCGGCGAACACGCCCCAGCCCAGCGCCTTGATCGAGCCGCCCATCAGCGGCGCCAGCCCCAGCGCCGCGGCGATCATCGCCAGGTTCATCAGCACCGGCGACAGCGCCGGGATGGCGAAGCGCTGGTAGCTGTTGAGAATGCTGCCGACCAGCGAGGCCAGCGAGATGAACAGCGCATACGGGAAGGTGATGCGCAGCATCTCGATGAACAGCGCGTGCTTCTCGCCCCCCGGCGCGAAGCCCGGCGCGATCACCTGGGTCAGCCAGGGCGCGGCCAGCAGGACCGCCGCCGTCACCACCAGCAGCGCCGCCAGCAGGGTGCCGGTCACGCGGTCGACCAGTTCCTTGACTGCCTGCGGCCCGTACTTCTCCTTGTATTCGGCCAGGACCGGCACGAAGGCCATCGAGAACGAGCCCTCGGCCGACAGCCGCCGCATGAAGTTCGGGATGCGGAAGGCAGCGACGAACACGTCCATGGCCGGGTTCGCCCCGAACACGATGGCGTAGACTTGGTCGCGGACCAGCCCGGACACCCGGGACAGGAAGGTCATCGAGCTGAAGATGGTCGTGGAACGCAGGAGCCGGCTACCGCTCATCGCCCCTCCTCCGCCCCGGAACGACCCAGGTTGACGCAACCTATTGAATGCCCCATAATTTCCGGCTCGATTACCCGTCTTCCGTTCAACCCCTGAATTCTCTCAGGTATTCACCAGGAATCCCACCGTGGCCAATATCAAGTCCGCCAAGAAGCGCGCCAAGCAGACCGTCGTGCGCAATGCGCGCAACGCCGGTCAGCGTTCGATGCTGCGCACCGCCGTCAAGAAAGTGCTGAAGGCCCTCGACGCCAACGACGCCGCCAGCGCCCAGGCGGCCTTCGCCTCGGCCCAGCCCATCCTGGACCGCCTCAGCGCCCGTGGCCTGATCCACCGCAACAAGGCCGCTCGCCACAAGAGCCGCCTGAACGCCCGCATCAAGGCGCTGCAGGCCGCCTGATCCAGCGGTACACGGACGCGAAGACACGGAACCCGCCGCAAGGCGGGTTTCTTTTTGCCCGTCCCGCCCCATTGACGCGCGGCCCGGCTCCGGGTTGGATACACCGGCCTTCCCGCCCGGGGAGGCGTCACCAACCAGGGGGAACACCATGAAACTGCTGCGCGCGGCGGCCCTCGTCGTCGTCCTGGCCACCGCTTCGCTGTCGGCCTAGGCCGGCAAGATGGCCAAATCCAAGGAACCGCTGACGCTGGAGCCGGACAAGGCCGCCATCGTCTTCCTGCGGCCGGGCAAGTTCGTCGGCGCCGCTGTGGCCGTGCCGGTATACGACGTGACCGGCGACGACACCCGGTTCGTCGGCATCCTCGACGCCGGCAGCAAGGTGGCCTACTAGGTGCCGGCCGGCGAGCACGTGTTCATGACCACCATCTTCGGCGGCGAAGCCGGCGTGCGCTTCTACAAGGCCCATGTCGAGGCCGGCAAGACCTATTACTTCCGCGCCCACATCATCCAGGGCATCTGGGGCCTGGAACCGGTCCGCCAGGAGGCGCTGGACGGCAAGGACTTCGCGACCTGGGACAAGGGCACCCAGTTGACGGTCAACAGCCCCAAGTCGCTGGAATGGGGCCAGGCCAACCTGGAAAGCGCCAGCCAGCGACACAAGGCGCTGGAGCCGCAATCGATCGACGAAGCCAACACCCTGCGGGTGGAAGACGGCCGCTGAGGCCGGGTGCCGACGCCACCGCTCCAGCATGGAAAACCCGCCAACCGGCGGGTTTTCCGTTTCAGTCCTGCCCGGCCTCTTCAGCTTCCTCGCGCTGGCGGTCGAAGAAGGCCATCACGTCCTTCATGATCGGCCAGGTGCCTTCGCGCGAGATGGCCGAAACCTGGTACCACGGCTGGGTCCAGCCCAGGCTGGCGATGATCTGCGCCGCGCGCTCCTTCGCCTCGTCCTCGAACATCAGGTCGGCCTTGTTCAGCACCAGCCAGCGCGGCTTGGCCAGCAGTTCCGGGTCGTGCTTTTCCAGTTCGCGCTCGATGGCGCGGACCTGCTCGACCGGGTCGATGCCTTCCACGCCGCCTTCCATCGGCGCCATGTCCACCAGGTGCAGCAGCAAGCGGGTGCGCTGCAGGTGGCGCAGGAACTGCGCGCCCAGGCCGGCGCCGTCGGCGGCGCCCTCGATCAGGCCGGGGATGTCGGCGATCACGAAGCTGCGGTGCGCCTCCACGCTGACCACGCCCAGGTTGGGATACAGCGTGGTGAACGGGTAGTCGGCTACCTTCGGCGTGGCCGCCGAGACCGCGCGGATGAAGGTGCTCTTGCCGGCGTTGGGGAAGCCCAGCAGGCCGACGTCGGCCAGCAGCTTCAGTTCCAGCTTCAACAGGCGCTGCTCGCCCTCTTCGCCCGGCGTGGCCTTGCGCGGCGCGCGGGTGACCGAGCTCTTGAAGTGCATGTTGCCCAGGCCGCCCTTGCCGCCCTTGGCGACCAGCAGGCGGTCGCCGTGGCGGGTCAGGTCGCCGATTACCTCGTCGGTGTCGACGTTGGTGACCACCGTGCCCACCGGCACCGTGATGGTCAGGTCCTCGCCGGCCTTGCCGTACATCTGCCGGCCCATGCCGTTCTCGCCGCGCTGGGCGCGGAACGTGGTCTGGTGGCGGAAGTCGACCAGGGTGTTGAGATTCTCGTCGGCCAACAACCACACGCTGCCGCCGCCGCCGCCGTCGCCGCCGTCGGGACCGCCCAGCGGGATGAATTTCTCGCGCCGGAAGCCCACGCAGCCGTTGCCGCCGTTGCCGGCGATGACCTGGATTTCAGCTTCGTCTACGAGTTTCATGGGGATGCCGGGAGGGGGAATCGAGAAGGAAGAATGGGAACGGCGGAAGCGTACCCCGCTTTTGCCCGTCATTCCCGCGAAGGCAGGAATCCGGCAACTTTCATGCAGGCCGCTGCGATCTTTCCGAACGGCAAAGGCGCTGGGTTCCCGCCTTCGCGGGAATGACGGCTCGCGGTTCTTCGGGGCCGACGGGACTGAAACGAAAAACCCCGCCGAAGCGGGGCTTTCCGGTGTGCAGCGTGGAGCGAAGGCTCAGGCCTGGCCCAGCACGCTGACGGTACGGCGCTTCTTGGCGCCCTTGATCGAGAACTCGACCTTGCCGTCGACCAGCGCGAACAGCGTGTGGTCGCGCCCCAAACCGACGCCGGCGCCCGGGTGGAACTGGGTGCCGCGCTGGCGGACGATGATGTTGCCGGCCTCGATGGCCTGGCCGCCGTAGACCTTCACGCCGAGCATCTTCGGGTTGGAGTCGCGGCCGTTGCGCGAGGAGCCTACGCCCTTTTTGTGTGCCATGACTGCTTCTCCTTACTTGTTGATGCCGGTGATTTCGATTTCGGTGTAGTGCTGCCGGTGCCCCTGGCGCTTCATGTGGTGCTTGCGGCGGCGGAACTTGATGATGCGCACCTTGTCGGCGCGGCCGTGGCCGACGACCTTGGCGGTGACGGTGGCGCCCTTCAGGGCGTCGCCCAGGCTGATGGTCTCGCCATCACCCAGCATCAGGATGTTGTCGAAGGTGACCTCGTTGCCGGCTTCGGCTTCGAGCTTCTCGACGCGGAGCGTCTCGCCCTTCATCACGCGGTACTGCTTACCGCCCGTGACTACGACTGCGTACATGTGGATTCCTCGGGTTCTGTAGTTATTTTTGGTGGAGCCTGCCGCCACTGGGGGCGGACAGAAGCGGAATTCTAGTGGATTCATACGGTTAGGGTCAACCCGACCCTGCTCCGCGTCGGTCCCGTCCCAATCGCGGGCAGGAACCGCCCGCATTGCCCGGCCACACTGGTCGACCCTCCCTTCCCGCACCGCCCGGCCCCTTCGGAATCATGCACTTGCACGCACCCCGCCTGCCGCGATCCGCCTGCTCCGCGACCGCCGCCCGCATCCGATCTCCGTCCCGCCACGGCGGCGGCCTGCGGCCCCCGCGGCCGCCTGCGCGCTGAACGGCCGCGTCCGCCGCCCACCGCGGTGCTGGCAACCCGGCGATTTGCCCCCATCTGGACAGATCGCTACGCTTCCTTGTTCGCCTTTCCGGACCCCCCACCCGATGGCCATGGACTTCATCCGCATCCGCGGCGCGCGGACGCACAACCTCAAGAACATCGACCTCGACCTCCCGCGCGACAAGCTGATCGTGATCACCGGCCTGTCCGGCTCGGGCAAGTCGTCGCTGGCGTTCGACACCATCTACGCCGAAGGCCAGCGCCGCTACGTGGAATCGCTGTCCGCGTACGCGCGGCAGTTCCTGTCGGTGATGGAAAAGCCGGACGTGGACCACATCGAGGGCCTGTCGCCGGCGATTTCCATCGAACAGAAATCGACCAGCCACAACCCGCGCTCCACCGTCGGCACGATCACCGAGATCTACGACTACCTGCGCCTGCTGTACGCGCGCGTGGGCACGCCGCGCTGCCCGGACCACGGCTATCCGCTGGAAGCGCAGACGGTCAGCCAGATGGTGGACCAGGTGCTGGCGCTGGACGGCGAGCAGCGCTGGATGCTGCTGGCGCCGGTGATCCGCGACCGCAAGGGCGAGCACGCGCAGGTGTTCGACCAGTTGCGCGCGCAGGGCTTCGTGCGCGTGCGCGTGGACGGCGAGCTGTACGAGATCGACGGCGTGCCGGCGCTGGCGCTGCGGCAGAAGCACACCATCGAAGCCGTCATCGACCGCTTCCGCCCACGCGAAGACCTCAAGCAACGCCTGGCCGAGAGCTTCGAGACCGCGCTCAAGCTGGGCGACGGCATGGCCCAGGTGATGTCGCTGGATCAGCCCGAAGCCGCGCCGCTGCTGTTTTCCTCCAAGTATTCCTGCCCGGTCTGCGACTACTCGCTGCCGGAACTGGAACCGCGCTTGTTCTCGTTCAACGCGCCGATGGGCGCCTGCCCCACCTGCGACGGCCTGGGCGTGGCGCAGTTCTTCGACCCGGCACGCGTGGTCGTGCACCCGGAGCTATCGCTGGCCGCCGGCGCGGTGCGCGGCTGGGACCGCCGCAACGCCTACTACTTCCAGTTGATCGCCTCGCTGGCCAAACACTACCGCTTCGACGTGGACGCACCGTGGCAGTCGCTGCCGGCCGGCGTGCAGCAGGCGGTGCTGTACGGCAGCGGCGAGGAGGTCATCACCTTCACCTACCTCACCGAGTCGGGCGGGCGCACGCAGCGCAAGCACCGCTTCGAAGGCATCGTGCCGAACCTGGAGCGCCGCTACCGCGAGACCGAATCGCCGGCGGTGCGCGAGGAACTGGCGAAGTACATCAGCGACCGCCCCTGCCCCGAGTGCGAAGGCGCGCGCCTCAACAAGGCCGCGCGCAACGTGTTCGTCGCCGACCGCGCCCTGCCCTCGCTGGTGGTGCTGCCGGTGGACGAGGCGCTGGCGTTCTTCCGCGGCCTGGACCTGCCGGGCTGGCGCGGCGAGATCGCGGCCAAGATCGTCAAGGAGATCGCCGAGCGGCTGGGCTTCCTGGTCGACGTGGGCCTGGACTACCTGACCCTGGAGCGCAAAGCCGATACGCTGTCCGGCGGCGAGGCGCAGCGCATCCGCCTGGCTTCGCAGATCGGCGCCGGCCTGGTCGGCGTGATGTACGTGCTGGACGAACCCAGCATCGGCCTGCACCAGCGCGACAACGAGCGCCTGCTGGGCACGCTGACGCGGCTGCGCGACCTGGGCAACACGGTGATCGTGGTCGAACACGACGAGGACGCCATCCGCATGGCCGACTACGTGCTCGACATCGGTCCCGGCGCCGGCGTGCACGGCGGCGAGATCGTCGGCCAGGGCACGCTGGACGACCTGCTGAAGTCGCCGCGCTCGCTGACCGGCCAGTACCTGTCCGGCAAGCGCGAGATCGAAGTGCCCAAGGCGCGGCACAAGGCCAATCCGAAGATGACGCTGCACCTGCGCGGCGCCACCGGCAACAACCTCAAGAACGTCGACCTGGACATCCCCTCGGGGCTGTTCACCTGCATCACCGGCGTGTCCGGCTCGGGCAAGTCCACGCTGATCAACGACACCCTGTACGCACTGGCCGCCAACGAGATCAACGGCTCCTCGCACAAGCCCGCGCCTTATCGCGACGTGGTCGGCCTGGACCTGTTCGACAAGGTGGTGGACATCGACCAGTCGCCGATCGGGCGCACGCCGCGCTCCAACCCGGCCACCTATACCGGCCTGTTCACCCCGCTGCGCGAACTGTACGCGCAGGTGCCGGAGGCGCGCGCGCGCGGCTATTCGCCGGGCCGCTTCAGCTTCAACGTGCGCGGCGGCCGCTGCGAGGCCTGCCAGGGCG
>ERZ761602.2487-NODE-2487-length-28693-cov-6.418535_pt1 | contig 28693 bp, 22 predicted proteins | sample MGYA00512165_ERZ761602 | MGnify/ENA primary metagenome ERZ761602 (study PRJEB28899, sample SAMN02445085) | bioreactor sludge metagenome | biome: EBPR sludge; isolation source: Thorneside wastewater treatment plant | place: Australia: Brisbane, Thorneside...
GAGAGCGACCAGTTCGCCGAGCTGGCGCAGGGCTCCACGGGGCTGGCCTACTCCGGCGACGGCGGGCTGCTGGCCGTCGGCTCGGGCGACAAAGTCGAGATCTACCGGCCCGGCCTGGATCAACTCCACACCATGCGCCCGCGTCTGGGGCCGATCAGCGCGCTGGCCTTCGACGCGCACGGCCTGCTGGCGGTCAGCGGGGAGACCGACCGCATCCAGCTGTGGCAGATCCGGCCGGTGCAGAAATCGTCCTGGGACGTGCTCGGCCACGAGAGCTACGCCACGCAGCTCAAGTTCAACCCGCACCACCCCGTCCTGGCCGCCATCACCGAGAGCGACCAACTCCTGGTCTGGGACATCAACCAGGGCCCGGAGACGCCGGAGGACCTGACCGGCGAGCTGACGAACCTGAACGCCTTGGCGTTCAGCCCGGACGGCGACCTGTTGGCCGTCGGCGCTGAAGATGGCCGCGTCTGGCTGTGGGACTGGCAGGCCCGGCGGGTGGCGGGCGAGATCGCGACGCATGCGCCAGTGCTGTGCTTGACCTTCACGCCCGACAGCGCCCAAGTGATCGTCGGCCACGAAGGCGGCCGGCTGCGCGTCTGGAAGATCAAATAATGATGTCTTTCTCGCCCGCCAAGTTTGCCGAAAAGTACCTGCTCGCCCGCGAGGCCGCGCTCAAGGCCAATTTCAAGAGCGGCACGTCCGGGTTTGAGATCGAGCTCAACCTCCTCGACGACGCTTTCAAGCCGGTGCTGACCGTCGGCACCGGGCCGGACCAGCAGTCGTTCATCGACTACCTGCTGGCGCGGGTGGTGCCGGGCTGGCTGACCGACCGCGCCCAGCGCGAGGTCTTCCACTGGATGATCGAATGGGCCACGCGCCCGTACTACTCGGTGGCCGGCGCCGTGTATGAGCAGCGCCTGCTGGAGGCGACCCTGCTCAACGCCCTGGACCAGGCCGGGCGCGAGTTCGGCCAGCGCCTGTACGCGTTTCACGGCAACCTGCTCTACCCCGTGCGCGTCGGCCACGACGCCATCCCCGGCGGCTGGAACCTGGCCAAGCGCCGGTACCTGCAGAAGTGCGTGGACCTGTACGGCGAGGCGCTGGCCACAGCCGGCATCCACGCCAACATCTCCCTGCCCGAGCCGCTGCTGAGCTGGGACTTCATGCACCTTTCCCCGGCCGAGCGCGGCGACGCCCACCTCGACTCCTACAAGAACCGCATCTACATCGAGGCCACGCGCCTGATGCGCGCCTTCGCGGCGCTGTTCATCGCCACTACCGCCTCCACCCCGCTGCGGCCGGAACTGCGCGCGGCCGAGCCGGTGGTCCTGCTCACCGACGTCGACTCCAACCGCAACTACACCTTCCCCAATCCCGAGACGCTGGATATCCCGTCGCTCTACCGCTCGCACGACGAGTACCTGCGGCTGTCCTATGACCTGGTGCGGCGCGGCGTGCGCTTCGGCAACAACAACTGGACGCCCGTGCGCGCGCGCTCGTTCGCCGAGCCGGTCGAGCGCCTGATCCTGACCACGTCCGATCAGCTGCACGCCATCTACCACCGCGGGCTGTACGTCGCCGACCCTGGGCCGGGGGGCGCCGGCGAGGCCGCCACCGCCGAGACGATGGCCCAGCAGATCGAGCGCGAGAACCTGCTGGCGCGCATCAACATCCCGATGGCGCGCGTGGAGATCCGCGTGGACGAGGGCGGCCATCCGCTGGACCTGGACATCGCCAACCTGGCCCTCAAGGAATTGCTGCTGATCCAGTTCTACGCCGACCCGGTCTTCGCGCGCGCCTTCCGCTACGACCATGAGGACCTGGCGCGCGCCCGCCGCAACGAATCCGAGGCCGCCCACCACGGCCTGAAAGCCGAGATCGAGAACCCGCTGACCGGCAAGCCGGTGGGCATGCGCGATTTCCTGCGCTGGACGCTGGAACAGGTGCGGCCGCTGGCCGAAGCCATCGACCTGTGGCCGAGCCTGCAGCCGCTGCTGGAGATGGCGTCTGGCGCCCCCAACACGGCCGAGCGCCTGCGCGCGCGCCTGCTCAAAGACCTCGGCCGCAGCGCCGTCGGCGACGGGCTGGAGGTGCCGGTGGATTTGCTCAAGGCGCTGGCCTGCGACCGCGCGGCGCAGGTGAAGCGCGACGTCGAGGCCATCGCCGGGTCGGTGGCGGTGCTGGGCGAGGAGGCCGTGAAGCTGCGCGAGTTCCTGCAGCGCGCGCGCGACGACGTGCGCCACGACCCGGCCCTGCCAATCCGGTTCCGGCCGCGCTCCGAGGCGATCGTGGCCCAGCACTACCCGGACAAGACCAGCGAGGTGCTGGACCTGGCCCAGCAGCTGATCCGCATCCCGTCGGTCACCAACTGCCCGGACGAACGGCTGGAGGAGGTCCACCGCGCCGCCACGCTGATCTTCGATTATCTGCGCGACGCCGGCCTGGACGTGACCTATTACGAGAGCACCAAGTACCCGGCCGTGCTGGCCGGATTTCCTGGCCGGGTAGACGCTCCCGTCATGCTCGGCGGCCACTTCGACGTCGTGCCGCCCGAGCCGGACGACTCCCAGTTCGAGCCGCGCCTCGACGGCGACTACCTGTGGGGACGCGGCGCCGCGGACATGAAGACCGTGGTCGCCACCTACCTGGTCTGGATGAAAGACCGGCTCAAGGCCGGGCCGCCCTACCCGGGCGTCAACCTGCTGCTGGTGGGCAACGAGGAGAACGGCGAAAGCGAACCGAGCGGCACGCCGCACGTCCTGGCCGACCTGGCCGCCCGTCTCAACGGCTACCAGCCGCAGCTGTTCATCGCCGGCGAGCGCACCGGCGAAAAGGGCAGCGAGCTGATGGGCGAGATCTGCAGCGAGAACCGCGGCGTGATGCGCTTTGAGGTCATCGCGCGCGGGCAGCGCGGCCACACCGGCGTGCGCGGCGCCAACGCCGACCTGGGTGAGCGGCTCTTCCAGGCGCGCACGGCCCTGGTGGGCGTCTTCGAGAAACACCTCACCCTCAAAGGCGCGGGCGGCTGGCAGAGCCAGTACCGCTTCCCGTTCTTCAGCGCCGGTCAGCCGGGCGTTTACAACGTCACCGCCGACCTGGGCGTGCTGGGCATCGAGATCCGCTCGATCCCGCAGGACCGGCTGGCCGTGATCGCCGAGCAGGCGCGGGCGGTCTGCGCTGAACTGGGCCTGGAGCTGAACATCCCGGTTCAAGAGGACGGCGTGGCCTGCGACCCACACAACCCATACCTGCTCAAGCTGGTGGAGGCCGCGCGCGCCGCCTACGGCCAGGAGCCGGTGCTGGGCAAGAAACTGCCCGGCTCCAGCGCGCGCTTCGCGCCGGGCGGGCAGGCCGTGGTCTGGGGCCAGACCGGGATCGGGCCGCATGCCAAGGACGAGCGGCACTTCACCCCCAGCATCGCCGGCTACTACCGGGCGCTGGTGGAGTTCGGCCGGCGGCTGATCGACTGAGCCGCCGCCGCGCACCCAGAAGGGTTTCAATCGATGGCCGACAAACCGCCCCGCCCCGCCCTGAGCGAAGACTGGCTGGCCGTGCTGATCGCGTTCAGCCTGATCGCCCTGGCCGCCTTCGGTGTGCTGGGCAAGAACGGCCTGAACGTCGTCTTCTGAGGCTGTTTCCGATTTGGTTTGCGCCCAGGTCATTCCGGCGAACCCTGGCCCCCGCAGCGCGCGAAGTGGGTGGCCGGGGCCGGGGTGACGCCAGCCCATTCGGAAGTCGCAATAAGTGCGCGCGTTCTGCAGGCCCAGGCACCCTGCGCTTACGCCGCCCAGCGGCTCCGCGCCCCGACTGCCCTGGGGCAGAGCCCCTGACCCTGCCAGGTATTCTTGACCTTACTTGGGCCAGCCGTCCATTCCGCGCGGGGGACCTCCTATGACACGCAATTCCAGCGTACCAGGCTTGATCGTGATGGCGGGACTGGCGGTCGGCGCCTGGTGGCTGACGCGCCAGGTGGCCGGGATGGCGCTGCCGTTCGGGATACCAGGCCGCGCCCTGGAATATCCCTTGTGGGCGGCCCTGGTCGGCCTGCTCGCCAACTTCGGCCTCAAGCGCACGGGCCTGTACGCGGCCGTTGAGCCGGGCCTCAAAGTCGAGCTATTCCTCAAGATCGGGTTGGTGCTGCTGGGCGCGAGCGTCAGCTTGGCATTGCTGGCGCCCACGGCCCTGGGCGCCGTGGTGCAAGGCCTGGTGCTGATCACGGGCGTCTTCCTGTTCAGCTGGTGGCTGGGCGGGCGCTTCGGGCTGGACGCCAAGCTGCGCGCCGTGATGTCTTCGGCCATCGCCATCTGCGGGGTCTCGGCCGCCATCGCCGCCGCCGGCTCGGTGCTGGCCAAGAAGGAGCAGGTCACCTACGTGACGGCGCTCGTGATCGTGGTCGCCCTGCCGCTGATGGTCATCGCGCCGGCGCTGGCGGGCGCGCTCGGCCTCTCGCAGACGGTGGCCGGCGCCTGGTTCGGCGGCAACATCGACACCACGGCGGCCGTCGTCGGCGCCGGCACGCTCTACGGCGAGACGGCCCAGAAAGTGGCCTCGGTCGTCAAAGCCACCCAGAACGCCTTGATCGGCGTGGTCACGTTCCTGCTGGCCCTGTACTTCACGGTCGTGGTCGAAGGCAAGCCCGGCGAGCGCCCCAGCCTGCGCCTGGTGTGGGACCGTTTCCCCAAGTTCGTGCTCGGCTTTGTGGCCGCCTCGCTGCTCTACACCTTCGGCCTGATCGACGGCGGGCGCGGCACGCCGCTGGAAGCGCTGCGCAACTGGTCGTTCACGCTGGCCTTCGTGGGCATGGGGCTGCAGCTCTCGCTCAGCGACCTGCGCCGCATGGGCTGGCGGCCGTTCGCGGTCTTCCTGATCACGACCGTGTTCAACACGCTGCTGGCGCTGGGCGCGGCCTGGCTGATCTTCGGCGTGTGGCTGCCGCCGGCCGGCTGAGCGAGGCGCGCCCACCCGGGAGGCCCTATGCACGTCACCCGCTTTGCCACCGCCGCCGAGTTCCGCGACCGGGCTGAGGCCTTCCTGGTAGCCCGCGAGGCCGAGCACAATATGCTCCTCGGCCTGACCACGTCACTGGCCTTCAAGCCGGACCTGTATCCCAGCCAGCCGTACTTCGCGGTGGTGACCGACGGCGCGGCCGTGGTGGCCGCGGCCGTGATGACGCCGCCGCACAACCTGGTGCTCTCGTATCAGCCGCCGCCGGAGGCGCTGCGCCTGCTGGCCGAGGACGTGCGCGCCTTCCGGCCGGACGTGCCGGGCGTCATGGGCGCGGCGCCGGGCAGCCGCCAGTTTGCCGAAGTCTGGCAGGCCCTCACCGGCCGCGGCTTCCGCGTCAATATGGCCGACCGCCTCTATCGGCTCGATACCGTCACCGTGCCGGCCGGGATCAGCGGACAAATGCGGCGCACGGCCGAGGCCGACCGATCGCTGCTGCTGGCCTGGGTGGCCGCCTTCCAGGTGGCCGCCTTTGGGGAGGCGGAGGCCGCCACCGTGGCGCGCGTCGTCCACAACATGCTCACGCTGCCGCCCGAAATCCGCAGCACCTTCGTCTGGGAGGACCCTTACCCGGTGACGCTGGTGAGCTGCGGCGGCCCGACGCCCAACAGCCTGCGGATCGGGCCGGTCTACACGCCGGTCGAGTTCCGGCGCAAGGGTTACGCCAGCGCCCTGACCGCGGCCGTCAGCCAGTACATTCTGGACAGCGGCCGCCGGTTCTGCACGCTCTACACGGATTTGCAGAACCCGACCTCGAACAAGATCTACCAGAACATCGGCTACCGGCCGGTGTGCGACGTGGACGAGTACCGGTTTGAGTGAGCGCGGCCGGCGACTGTACGGCCTGCCCAAATTCTGCCGGGGTTCTTTTGCCGAATGGCCCTTGACCCGCCCGGACCCAGCGTCTACCATGACCACAATGTCCCACCTGCGCGCCCGTCGTGCCAGCCGTCGTATCTGCCCCGCCCCGCCGAGGGAGTCCGGCTTGCGCTGCGCGCGTTCGGTCTGAGGCCACTGCTCACTTAGGATGCGCCCCGAAGCCCTCCCCGCGGAGGGCTTTTTGTTTGTCCGCCGAAGGCCGCCGATGATCCTGCTGCTGGAAGAACTCTCGCTCAACGCCCTGCCCGCCCTGCACACGGTCCTGCTGGACGGCTGGGTCCTGCGCTTCGCGGCCGGTTACACGCGCCGGGCCAACTCCGTCAACCCGCTCTATCCCGCCCGCCGGGACCTGGCCCAGAGCGTGCTGGCCTGTGAGCGCGCCTTCGCCGGGCAGGGCCTGCCGACGGTCTTCAAGCTCACGCCGGTGGCCCAGCCCTCGGACCTGGACGACTTCCTGGCGGCGCGCGGCTACGCCGTCCAGGCCCGCACCAGCGTGCAGACGCTCAGCCTGGCTTCCGCCCCGCCGGTTCACGCCGACCCGGAACTGGAGATCGGGCCCGCACCTACACCGGAGTGGCTGACAGCCTTCTATGCCCTGGCCGGGATCGCGCCCAGGCACCACCCCACCCTGGCGCGGATGCTGACCGGACTGGTCCTGCTGGGCGGCTTCGCGTTGCTGCGCGAGAACGGCCGCCCGCTGGCCTGTGGCCTGGGCGTTGTCCAGTCCGGCTACCTGGGCCTGTACGATATCGCCACCGCGCCGGAGGCTCGCCGGCGCGGCCTGGGCCGGCGGCTGGTGGCCGGGCTTCTCGCCTGGGGACGCCAGAACGGCGCGCAGACCGCCTACTTGCAAGTGATGCTGGATAACGTGCCCGCGCGCAAGCTGTATGCCGGCCTCGGCTTTCACGACGTCTATCCGTACTGGTATCGCGTGCAGCCGGAGAGCCCCTGACCCTTGGACATCCCCGGCCGCGGCGCCCGCGTTGTCGGCCGGATCAGCGCCCGTCCCACCTTCTGACTCAAGGAGTTCCGCATGTCAACGTCCGATATCAAGAAGATCGTCCTGGCCTACTCTGGCGGCCTGGACACGTCCGTGATCGTGCCGTGGCTCAAACAGAACTACCCCGGCGCCCAGGTCATCTGCTTCGCGGCCGACATCGGCCAGGGCGAGGAGCTCTCCGGCCTGAACGAGAAGGCCATCGCCACCGGCGCGCTCAAGTGCGTGGTCAAGGATCTGCGCGAGGAGTTCGCGCGCGATTACCTGTTCAAGCTGATCCAATCCAGCGCCCTGTACGAGCGCCGCTACCTGCTGGGCACCTCCATCGCCCGCCCGCTCATCGCCACCCACCAGGTGCGCGTGGCCGAGGCCGAGGGCGCCGACGCGCTCTCGCACGGCTGCACGGGCAAGGGCAACGACCAGGTGCGCTTCGAGCTGACCTACACCGCCCTCAACCCCAAGCTCAAGATCATCGCCCCGTGGCGGCACCCGGCCTGGAAGATCCGGTCGCGCGAAGACGCCCTGGAGTTTGCGGCCGAGTTCAACGTGCCCGTGACGGCCACCCTCAAATCCATCTACAGCCGCGACCGCAACCTGTGGCACCTCTCGCACGAGGGCGGCGGGCTGGAGAACCCAGCCAGCGAGCCGGACGAGGCCATGTTCCAGCTCACGGTCGCGCCGGAGAAGGCGCCGGACCAGCCGGAATACGTCGAGATCGACTTCGAGCACGGCGCGCCGGTGGCCGTGAACGGCGAGCGCCTGTCGCCGGCGGCCCTGATCCTGCGCCTGAACGAGATCGGCGGCCGGCACGGAATCGGGCGCGTGGACCTGGTGGAAAACCGGCTGGTGGGCATGAAGAGCCGCGGCGTGTACGAGACGCCCGGCGGCGCCATCCTGTTCGACGCCCACCGCGAGCTCGAGTCGATCTGCCTGGACCGCGACACGCTGCACTACAAGGAGCTCGTCGCCGCGCGCTACGCCGAGATGGTCTACTACGGCCAGTGGTATCATCCGCTGCGCGTCGCCCTGCAGGCCTTCATCGATCAGACCCAACTGCATGTCAACGGCACGACGCGGCTCAAGCTCTACAAGGGCAACGTCATCGTGGCTGGGCGCAAGAGCGCCTACAGCCTGTACCGCGAGGACTTCGCCACCTTCGGGCAGGAGGACGTCTACAACCAGAGCGACGCCACCGGCTTCATCCGCCTGTTCGGCCTGCCGATGAAGGTGACGGCCCTGCTCAACATCGACGGCAAAGCCGGCGCGCACTACGCCGAGCCGGATTACAGCAAGTTCAAGCGGGACTAGCCTCCCCTTAAGACTGCTCACTGATCACTTCGGCAGTGATCAGTGAGCAGTGGAACGGATGCTCAGCGATGACCAAACTCTGGGGCGGACGTTTCGCCGCCGGCACCGACGCGCTGGCCCACCAACTCAACGCCTCACTGCCGTTCGACCAGCGGCTGTGGCGCGAGGACGTGCGCGGCAGCGTGGCCTGGGCGCAGGCGCTGGCGCGCGCCGGGGTGCTCACGCCGCTGGAGGGCGTGCAGATTACGGCCGGCCTGCAGCAGATCCACGATGAATTCGCGGCCGGCGTCTTTCAGTTCGCGCCCGGCGACGAGGACATCCACACCGCCGTCGAGCGGCGGCTGAGCGAAGTGATCGGCCCGGTCGGCGGCAAGCTGCACACCGGGCGCAGCCGCAACGACCAGGTGGCCACGGACTTTCGCCTGTGGGTGCTGGCGGCCGCCGACCGGCTGACCGAGCAGACGCGCACCTTGCAGCACGCCGTGTTGGCTCAGGCTGAGGCCCACGCCGAGACGCTGCTGCCGGGCTACACCCACGTTCAGCGCGCCCAGCCCATCACCTTCGGCCACTGGCTGCTGGCGCACTTCTGGGCCCTGGAGCGCGACGTCGCCCGCTGGGCGGCCGTGCGCGCCAGCGCCAGCGTCTGCCCGCTGGGCAGCGCGGCCCTGGCGGGGACGGCCTATCCGGTGGACCGGGAGGCGCTGGCCGCCGACCTGGGCTTTGCGCGCGCCGCCGAGAACAGCTGGGACGCCGTCTCCGACCGCGACTTCGCGGCCGAGTTTCTGTTCACGGCCGCGCTGACGGGGTCGCACCTCAGCCGCCTGGCCGAGACCCTGATCTTGTTCTCATCGTCCGAGTTCGGCTTTGTGACCCTGGCCGACGCCTACGCCACCGGCTCCAGCCTGATGCCGCAGAAGAAGAACCCGGACATGCTCGAGCTGGCGCGCGGCAAGGCCGGGACCCTGCTAGGGCTGCTCACCGGACTGCTGGCCACGCTCAAGGGCCTGCCCTCCGCCTACGACAAGGACTTGCAGGAGGACAAGCCCGCCGTCTTTGCGGCCTTCGATACGTTGGATGTGCTCGTGCCGGTGCTGGCTGGCACGGTCGCGACGTTGACGGCCAACACCGACCGCATGGCCGCGGCCCTGGAGGCGTCCGTGCTGGCCACCGAGCTGGCCGATTATCTCGTGCGCCGGGGCGTGCCGTTCCGCGAGGCCCACCACCTCGTCGGCCAGGCGGTGCAACTGGCCGGCGCCCGCCCGCTGACGGCGCTGGGCCTGGCGGAGCTCCAGGCGCTCAGCCCGGTTTTTGACGCCGACGTGGCGGAGGTCTGGGACTTTCGTGCCGCCGTGGAGCGCCGGTCCGCGCTGGGCGGTACGAGCCCGGCCTCGGTGCGCGCCCAGATCGCCCAGGCGCGGGCCCGTCTGGGCGCTTGACCCGGCGCGTTACGGCCCGTTAACATCGCCTTCATCCCCAGGTAACAGCCGCGTGTCACGCTAGCCGCTATGACGACCCTTTCCTCCTCTGCGGCGGCGCCGTCCGCCTTCGGCCGCGCGCCGACCCGGCTCTGGCACCGCCTGGCCCTGGCTGGCATTCTGGCCCTGGCCGCCCTCCTGCACTTCTACCAACTGGACCAGGCTGGCTTCGGCAACCAGTACTACGCCGCCGCCGTCGCGTCCATGCGCCAGAACTGGTCCAACTTCTTCTTCGTGGCGTTCGACCCGGCCGGCTTTGTATCCGTGGACAAGCCGCCGCTGGGGCTGTGGGTGCAGGTGTGGAGCACGCAGCTGCTCGGGTTCAGCGGCTGGAGCGTGCACTTCCCGCAAGCGTTGGCCGGCGTGCTCTCGGTCGCCCTCGTGTCCTGGCTGGTGCGGCGCGTCTTCGGCCCGACGGCCGGCGTGCTGGCGGCCCTGATCCTGGCGCTTACGCCCATCTCCGTGGCCGCGGACCGCAACAACACCATGGACAGCCAGCTCGTGCTCACGTCGCTGCTGGCGGCCGGCGCAGCCAGCCTGGCCGCGGAAAAAGGGCAACTGCGCTGGCTGCTGGCCAGCGCCCTGCTGGTGGGGATCGGCTTCAACATCAAGATGCTCCAGGCCGTGCTGGTGCTGCCGGCCGTCTTCGGCGTCTACCTGTTGACGGCCTCCACCGGCTGGCTGAAGCGCCTGGCGCACCTGACGCTGGCCAGCGGGCTGCTGGCCGTCGTCTCGCTGGCGTGGCCGTTGGTCGTGGACCTCACGCCGCCCGATCAGCGGCCCTACGTCGGCAGCAGCCAGAACAACACGGTCATGGAACTGATCATCGGCCACAACGGCGCGGCCCGCTTGGGGTCTCTGGCCACGTGGCTGGGTCTGCCGGCCGGGCCGACGCGACCCGGCCCCAGTGGGGCAGGCCCGCAGCCGAGGCAGCCGCTCAACCCGCCGGCCGGGCAGGGGAACCCCGGCGGCCTGGGCCAACGTCCGCCGGGCGCCAATGGACAACCGCTGCCCGGGCAGCCCGCCAACCCGCCGGCTGGCGCTGCCAATGCCGGCGCCCCGAACCTGCAGAACGAAACGGGCACAGCGGGGCCGCTGCGGCTCTTCAACCCGCAGCTGGCCGGGCAGGCCAGTTGGTTCCTGCCGTTGGCGCTGGTGGGCGCGCTGACGCTGGCGTGGCAGGCCGGGCGAACGCTCAATCATCGGCACCGGGCTGGGCTGCTCTGGGCGCTCTGGCTCGTCCCGCAGGTGATCTTCTTCAGCTACGCCGGCCTGTTTCACCGTTACTACCTGGAGATGCTCTCGCCCGCGATCGCGGCGCTCGCCGGCGCCGGCCTGGCCGGCTTGTGGCACGCGTACCGCAACGGCGGCGGCGTCTGGCCACTGCTGATGTTGTTGGCGCTGGCCGCGGTCAGCGAGGCCGTTGTCATCGTGGCCAGTGATACGGCCGGCTGGGCGGTGTGGCTGCTCCCGCTGAGCATTGCCCTCGTGGCGGCGGGCGCCCTGGGCTTGCTGGCGCTGCGCGGGCGGACCGGCCTCGGGCCGGCGGGCGCGTTCAGCCTGGCGCTCGGCGGTCTGCTCATCGGCCCGGCCCTGTGGTCGGCCACGCCCGTGTGGGCGGGCGGCGATGTGGCGCTGCCCTACGCCGGACCAGCCCTGCTGACGCGCGAGGCCACCGGCGCCTTCCCGCCGCGCGTCAACGCCCCACGCGGGCAGGCGCAAAATCAACGCCTGGTGGAATACCTGACCGCCAACCGGGGAGACGCGACGTATCTGGCCGCGACGCTGAACGCCAACACCGCCGCGCCGCTGATCCTCCAAACCGGTGAGCCGGTGATGGCGCTGGGCGGCTTCTCCGGCAGCGACCCGATCCTGACCGAGACGGAACTGGCCGACCTCGTCGCCGCCGGCACCGTGCGCTTCTTCCTGGTTCAAGGCGCCAACGGCCCAAACGGCAACGCGCGGCCAGGCGGCGCGGTTGGGCAGGCCGGACTGACGAGTTGGGTGGCCCAACGCTGCCCGGTGGTGCCGGCGGCGTTATGGCAGCCGCCGGCCGGCAGCGGCGGCGCCCCCGTGGCCGGACCCAACGGTCCGGCGCAATTGTTTGACTGCGCCACCACAGCGCGCTGAAGTTTGAGCAATCTGCCCAAAGCTGGGCTCAGTATTTATTGCGGATTCGCTGATGACGCCTTAATCTTTCCGGCGATAATCGCTTGTGATGCTTTTCGTCAAGGGACTGAAGCGCGCCCGTCGTTTCCCGAAGCCTGGAGAGGTCTTCGGAGCTTTGGGTTTGGGAACACGGCCAGCGTAACGGCAGCCCGACACCACTAGGAAGCTTGAAGGCCTCTCGCCCGCCCGAGAGGCCTTCTATTTTGTAAGGAGACCAGCCCATGTCCGCACTTTGCCCCGAATGTGAAGCCACGATCACGTTAACCAACGTCATGCAAGGCGAGATCGTCGTCTGCCCGGATTGCGGCGTCGACCTGGAAGTGACCGCCGTCGAGCCGGCTGTGGCGCTGGCGCTGGCGCCGCAGGAAGCCGAGGACTGGGGCGAGTAACCCCGGCCCAGCGCATCATGAAAGTCGGCGTCCTATTCTCCCGCGTGCGGGTTGAAGAGAAGTGGCTGTTCGAGGCGCTGGATAAGCGCGGCGTCGCCTATGACAAACTCGACGACCGGGAGGTCACGTTCACGTTGGATAACCCCGGCCCCTGGGCCGAGTACGACGTGGTCCTGGAGCGCAGCATCTCCTACGGCCGCGGCCTGTACGCGTGCAAGGTCCTGAACGCCTGGGGCATCCCCACCGTCAACACGGCCAGTGTCGCCGACACCTGCGGCGACAAGCTCTGGACCTCGGCCGCCCTGCACAAGGCCGGCGTCCCGCAGCCCCAGCTCAAGGTCGCGTTCACGCCCGAGAGCGCCATCACGGCGATGGAAGAGCTCGGCTACCCGGTCGTCCTCAAGCCCGTCATCGGGTCCTGGGGACGGCTGGTCTCCAAAATCAATGACCGCGACGCCGCCGAGGCCGTGCTCGAGCACCGCGAGTCGCTGGGCAATTACCAGCAGAACATCTTCTATATCCAGCAGTACGTGCGCAAGCCGGGGCGCGATATCCGCGCTTTCGTGGTGGGCGATCGCACTATCTGCGCCATCTACCGCTCGTCCGCGCACTGGATCACCAACACGGCCCGCGGCGGCAAGGGTTCGGTGTGCCCGGTGACGCCGGAGCTGGACGCCATCTGCCGCAAGGCCGCCCAGGCCGTGGGCGGCGGGGTGCTGGCCATCGACGTGCTGGAAGACCCGGAGCGCGGGCTGATTGTGCTGGAGGTCAACCACACCATGGAATTCCACACCACCGTGCCGACCACGGGCGTGGACATCCCGGGCATGATCATCGACTACACCCTGGACGTGGGCCGGCACAAATCCGAGTTCCGCCAGGTGTACCACCCCGTGCCGCACGAGTTCGGGGACGAGCCCGACGCCGCATGAGCCGCCTGAAAGCGTCCATCGTCGGCGCGTCCGGCTACACCGGCGGCGAACTGCTGCGCCTGCTGCTGTTCCACCCGCAGGTCGAGGTGGCTCAGGCCACGTCGGAGAGCAAGGCCGGCGAGTACGTTTACCAGCATCACCCCAACCTGAGGAAGCGCACGCAGCTTCAGTTCGTCAGCCAGGCGGCCCTGCAGCCGTGTGACGTGCTCTTCCTGGCTTTGCCCCACGGCGAGACCCAGAAGAAGATCGAGCGCTACCTGCAGCTGGCGCCGAAAATCGTGGACCTCTCGGCCGACTTCCGCCTGCGCGACGCGGCCCTGTACCGGCGCTGGTACGGCGAGGAGCACGCCGCGCCGCAGTACCTGGGCCAGTTCGTCTACGGCCTGCCGGAACTCCAGCGCGAGGCGATGAGGACGGCCCGCTACATCAGCGGCGTCGGCTGCAACGCCACGGCCAGCAACCTGGCGTTGCTGCCGCTGGTGCGCGCCGGCCTGCTGGATACCGCCCGGCCCGTGATCGTGGACGTCAAGACCGGCTCGTCCGAGGGCGGCGCTTCGGTCAACCCCGGCTCGCACCATCCAGAGAAGAGCCACTCGGTCCGGGCTTACGCGCCGACCGGCCACCGCCACACGGCCGAGGTCATCCAGGAGCTCGGCCTGCGCGACGTGCACTTGAGCATGACGGCCGTGGACCTGGTGCGCGGCGTGCTGGCGGCCGCCCACGCCTTCGTCAAGCCCGGCACCACCGAGAAGGACCTGTGGAAGGCCTTCCGCGCGGCCTACAACGCCGAGCCGTTCGTGCGCATCGTCAAAGACCGCGCCGGCCTGCACCGCGTGCCCGATCCAAAAATCCTGGCCGGCAGCAATTACGCCGACGTCGGTTTCGACCTGGACGCGGAGAGCGGGCGCGTGGTGGCGCTGGCCGCCATCGACAACCTGATGAAGGGCGCGTCCGGCTCGGCCGTGCAGGCCATGAACCTCATGAGCGGTTTCGAGGAAACGGCCGGGCTGGAGTTTCCGGGGCTGCACCCAGTTTGACGATGGACGGCGGACAATCGGCGATGCCTGACCAGCGTCTTTCGTCCCTCATCTATCGTCCATCGTCTCAACCACTATGATCGTCATCAAAATCGGCGGCACCGACGGAGTTAATTTCGACGCAGTCATGGCGGACGTCGCCGCGCACGTGCGGGCCGGCCAGCCGAGCGTGGTCGTCCACGGCGGCTCGGGCGAGACCAACGCCATCTCCACCCAGCTCGGCCATCCGCCGCAGATGGTCACCTCACCGTCAGGCTTCACGTCCCGTTACACCGACCGGCGGACGCTCGAGATCTTCGCCATGGTCACCAGCGGCAAGATCAACACGCTGATCGTCGAGCGGCTCCAGAAGCTGGGCGTGAACGCGTTCGGTCTGTCTGGCGTGGACGGCCGGCTGATGGTGGCCAAGCGCAAGGACGCCATCCGCATCATCGACCCGGCCACCGGCAAGCAGCGGATGCTGCGCGACGACTACACCGGCAAGATCGAGAGCGTGGACGGCGAATTGCTGCGCCTGCTCCTGGCGCGCGGCTATACGCCCGTCATCGCGCCGCTGGCGATCTCGCCGGACGGCGACGCCCTGAACGTGGACGCCGACCGGGCGGCGGCGATGGTGGCCGGCGCGGTGCAGGCTGAGCAATTGCTGCTGCTCACCAATGTACCCGGCCTGCTGCGCCAGTTCCCGGATGAGAGCACGCTGATCACGCACATCGCCAAAGACCGGGTCGAGCAATCGCTCGAGTTCGCCGAAGGCCGCATGAAGAAGAAGGTGCTGGGCGCGAGCGAAGCGCTGGCGCTGGGCGTGGCCAGGGTCGTCTTCGCCGACGGGCGCGTGGAACAGCCGGTGGCCAAGGCCTTGGCCGGGCAAGGGACGGTGATTTCGTGACCATCCAAGAGCTTGAGAGCCAGCACACCTCCGGCCTGTACACCAAGCGCCCGCTCGCCATTGTCCGCGGCCAGGGCGCGCGGCTGTGGGACAGCGACGGCCACGAGTACCTCGACTGCGTCGGCGGCCAGGGCGCCGGCAACCTCGGCCATGCCAATCCGGTTGTGGCGCAGGCCATCGCCAACCAGGCCGCCACGCTGATTTCGTGCCCGGAGATGTTCTACAACGACAAGCGCGCGGCGCTGATGGCCAAACTGACCGCCCTCGCCCCGGCCGGCCTGGACCGCGTCTTCCTGTGCAACTCCGGCGCCGAGGCCAACGAGGCCGCTTTCAAGTTCGCGCGCCTCCAGACCGGCCGGCGCCAGATCATCGCCTTCATGCGCGGCTTCCACGGCCGCACGATGGGCGCGCTCTCAGCCACCTGGGAGAAGAAGTACCGTGAGCCCTTCGAGCCGCTGGTGCCGGACTTCACCCACCTGGCCTACAACGACGTGGCCGCGCTGACGGCGGCCGTCACCGACCAGACCGCGGCCGTCGTGCTGGAGGTGATCCAGGGCGAGGGCGGCGTGCGGCCCGGCACGGCCGAGTTCCTGCTGGCCGCCCAGCAGCTCTGCCGCGCGCACGGCGCCCTGCTGATCGTGGACGAGGTCCAGACCGGCTTCGGGCGCACCGGGACCATGTTCGCGAGCGAGTCCGTCGGGCTGCAGCCGGACCTGCTCTGCCTGGCGAAGTCGATCGCCGGCGGGCTGCCGATGGGCGCGGTGCTGTTCAACGACCGCGTCGGCCAGCTCCCGCCCCAGGTGCACGGCTCCACGTTCGGGGGCAACCCGCTGGCCTGCGCCGCCTCCCTGGCCGCCATCGGCTATCTCGAGTCCGAACACCTGGCCGACCGAGCCGCCGAGCTGGGCGCCTGGTTCCTGGAACGGCTCAAGCAGATCCAGTCGCCGCTGATCCGCGAAGTGCGCGGGCGCGGCCTGATGGTCGGGATCGAGCTCAAGCAGAAGGTGACGCCCTACCTGCAGGCCCTGATGCTGGAGCACCGCGTCCTGGCCCTGCCGGCCGGCCTGACCGTGCTGCGCTTCCTGCCGCCGCTGGTGATCGAGCGCGCGGACCTGGCCCGCGCCGCCGACGCCGTGGAGGCCGTGCTGACCCGGCCGCTCACGACCGCCGCCGCCGAAGCCGACGCGGCTTAGCGCGCTGGCGGGCTCAGCCGCCCACAGGGCTTTGGATCCACGATGTCTGACCCTTACCGTTTTTCCCAATACGCGCCCCGCCCGTTGGAAGTGATCGATACCACGCTGCGCGAGGGCCAGCAGACGTCGCTGCTGCACGACCATCACAAGTATTTCTTCACGCGCGCCGACAAGGAAGAAATCCTGCGCGCGCTGATCATCTGCGGCGTGAAGTTCGTGGAACTGTTCGCGCCGGTGGTCAGCCCCCAGGAGCGGGACGATTTTGCCGCGCTCAAGGCCGTGCGCGACGGCCTGATCACGCAAAAAGGCTACACCTTCCTGCTGGCCCACGTCCGCTGCCACCCGCGCGACGTCGAGTCCGCCATCCAGGCCGGCGCCGACGGCCTCAACTTCTACATCGGCACGTCCGATCAATCCCGCGCCTTCAACCACGGACGCGACCTGGACGCCATCCTGGCCCAGGCCCGGCCCCTGCTGGAGGACGTCCGCCGCCACCACCCTCATTTGATCCTGCGCTTCTCGGGCGAGGACGCCTTCCGCACGCGCGACGCCGACCTGTTCCGGGTCTATGACGAGATCGTGCCGCTGGTGGACCGGCTCGGCCTGCCCGATACGGTGGGGGTCGCGACGCCGGAGGGGGTGGCCGCGCGGGTGGCGGCTCTGCGGGCGCGCTACCCGGCGGTGGACTTCGAGGGACATTTCCACGAGGACCGCGGCTTCGCGCTGGTTAACACGCTGCGGGCCTTCCACGGCGGCGTGCGCTATCTAAACACCACCGTGCTCGGCATCGGCGAGCGCTCCGGCATCACGTCGTTCGCGGCCCTGCTCTTCAACCTGTTCATCGACCGGCACTACGACGCGCTGGAGGGCTACCACCTGCGCGGCTTGTACCCGCTCAACGTGCTGGTGGCCGACAAGCTCAAGATGCTGGTGCCCCCGCGCGAGCCCGTCAGCCTGACCAACCGCACCCACACGGCCGGCGTCCACCAGAGCGCCATGCTCAACGGGGCCGCCGCCTATGAGGCCCACCCGCTGGATCAGTTTGGCGTGACCGCGTCGGAGATCCTGCTCGGGCCGCTCTCCGGCTGGAACATCCTGCACTATTTCCTGAAGGAGATCCGCTACTATCAGCTCGACGAGGGCAAAGCCAAGGAGATCGCGGCCGTGTTCAAGGAACGCGTCTACCAGCAGGCGCCGGAGGTGCCGCCGGAGGAGATCCTGATCGCCATCGCCGAGGAGTTCGGTCTGGCGCGCCTGACGCTGCCGGAGGCGCGCACGCCCATCGTCCAGCGGCTGGACAGCCCGGCCGTTACCCCCCGCCCGGCCGCCGGCGCCGGCGGCCACCCGCTCAACGGCCGGTGAGGACGCTATGACCGGCCAGACTTTCGCCGAAAAAGCGCTGGCGCGCGCCGCCGGCCTGCCCGGGACCGTCGCCGGCCAGGTGGTGGACGCCCGGCCCGATATCGTGCTCTCGCACGACAACACCGCCGCCATCGCCAAGATCTTTCACACCATCGGCCTGGAGCGCGTGGCCATCCCGGAGCGGCTGGCTATCACGCTCGACCACGCCGTGCCGGCGCCCAACGCCAACCATGCCCGCAACCACGCCGAGGTGCGCGAGTTTGTGCGCGCCCAGGGCGTCCGCCACTTCTTCGAGGTCGGCCGCGGCATCTGTCACCAGGTGCTGAGTGAGGAGGCCGTCATCCTGCCCGGTCAGCTCATCCTGGGCGCGGACTCGCATACGCCGCACTTCGGCTGGCTGGGCGCGTTCGGCGCCGGCATCGGGCGCACCGAGGTAGCCGCGCTGTGGGCCACCGGCGAGCTCTGGCTGCGCGTCCCGGAGAGCCTGCGGATCGTGGTCACCGGCCGGCTGGGCCGCGGGATCACGGCCAAGGACCTGTGCCTGCACCTGATCGGCCAGCACGGCGCGGACGGCGGCCTGTACAAATCGGTGGAGTTCAGCGGCCCGGGCCTGGAGGCGCTGTCGCTGGAAAGCCGCATGGTCATCCCGAACATGATGGCCGAGTTCGGCGTGAAGAACGCGTATCTGCCGCCGGACGAACAGGTCTTTGAGTACCTGGCGGAACGGCGCTTCAGAAGGCCGACTGCCGACGAGGGACGCTGGGCAGCGGGCGACCGTCAGCCGGCGTCCGCTGCGGAGTGGCGGGCCGAGCTCCAGGCCGGCGCGCTCTACCCGGACGCGGACGCCGCCTACGCGGCCGTGCACACGCTGGACGCCGCCGCCATCGAGCTGACCGTGGCCTGCCCGCACACCGTCGACTCGGCCCAGCCGCTCGCGGCCGTGCGCGGCACGCGCATCCACCAGGCCTTCATCGGCACCTGCACCAACGGCCGGCTGGAAGACCTGGCCGCCGCCGCCGAGGTGGTGCGCGGCCGGCGGGTGGCACCCGGCGCCCGGCTGCTGGTGATCCCGGCCTCGTCCGAGGTCTACCTGGCCGCCCTGCAGCGCGGCTACGTCCAAGCATTGATGGAAGCCGGCGCCGTCTTCGGCACGCCCGGCTGCGGGCCGTGCATGGGCAACCACATGGGCGTACTGGCGCCGGGCGAGGTCTGCCTGTCGTCGGCCAACCGCAACTTCAAGGGCCGCATGGGCCAGCCGGAGGCCGAGATCTACCTGGCCAGCCCGGCCGTGGTGGCGGCCAGCGCCCTCACCGGCGTCATCACCGACCCGCGCGACCTGGACTGAGGACGACGACCATGCTGACCGGACGCGTCTGGAAATACGGCGATGGCGTGGACACCGACGTCATCTTCCCCGGCAAGTACACCTACACCCTGCGCGAGCCGGCCGAGATCGCGGCCCACGCCCTGGAGGACCTCGACCCCGAGTTCACGCGCAGCGCGGCGCCGGGCGACCTGATCCTGGCCGGCCGCAACTGGGGCAATGGCAGCTCACGCGAGCAGGCCGTCACCTGCCTCAAGTATCGCGGCGTGGCCGCCGTGGTGGCCAAGTCCTTCGCGCGCATCTACTATCGCAACGCCCTCAACCAGGGCCTGCTGCTGATCACGTGCCCGGAGGCCGTGGAGGCCGCCCAGGCCGGCGACCAACTGGCCATCGACCTGCCCGGCCACCAGATCCTGCTCCGCGGCCGCGCCTACGCGTTCCCGCCGCTCTCGCCGTCGGTGCTCAGCATCGTCGAGGCCGGCGGCCTGGTGCCGCACCTGCGCCGCAAGCTCGGCCTGGCGGCGACGGGCGACGTCAAGGTATCGGATTAGCTGCCACTCACCCACATGCCTAAAGTTGTCCTGATCCCCGGTGACGGCGTCGGCCAGGAGGTCATCCCGGCCGCGGCCGAAGTGCTGGCCGCGCTCGGCCTCGGCCTGGACTTCGTGGAGGCGCCGGCCGGGTTCGAACACTTCTCACGGACCGGGAACGCCATCCCGGACGAGACCCTGGCCGAGGTGGAAGCCGCCGGCCTGGCCCTGTTCGGCGCCACGTCGTCGCCGTCCACGGTGGTGCCCGGCTACCGCAGCCCCATCCTGGCCCTGCGCCGGGCCTTCGACTTGTACGCCAACTTGCGGCCCACCTTCTCCCTGCCCGGCTCGTTCGCGCGCCCCGGCGTGGACCTGCTGATCGTGCGCGAGAACACCGAAGGCCTGTACGCCGGGCGCGAACGGCTGGAAGACGCCGGCGCCACCGCCATCGCCGAGCGCGTCATCACGGCGCGCGGATCGGAGCGGATTGCGCGGGTGGCGTACGCCCAGGCGCGGCGGCGCCAGGCGCAGAACCCTCACCGTCCGGTGCGCGTCACCATCGTCCACAAGGCCAACGTCCTCAAGCTGACCGACGGCCTGTTTCGGGAGCAGTGCCGGCGCGTGGCGGCCGAACACCCCGAGATCGCCAGCGACGAGATGCTGGTGGACGCCATGGCCCTGCGCCTGGTGCGCGACCCCGAGCGCTTCGACGTTCTGGTCACCACCAACCTGTTCGGCGATATCCTCTCGGACGAGGCCAGCGCCCTGATGGGCGGGCTGGGCGTGGCGCCGTCGGCCAACCTGGGCGCGCGCGCGGCCGTGTTCGAGCCCGTCCACGGCTCCGCGCCCGACATCGCCGGCCAGGGGATCGCCAACCCGGTCGGCGCCATCCTCTCGGCGGCGCTGCTGCTCGACCACATCGGCCAGACGGCCGCCGCCGACCGCGTGCGCGCGGCCGTCGCGGAGGCGCTGCGCGCCGGGACGCGGACACGCGACCTGGGCGGAGACGCCGGCACAACCGCCATGACACGCGCAATCCTGACCAGACTATGAAACGCCGCCCACCGCCCCCGGCCCCACGGCGGCGCGCGCCGGGTCCATCTCCGGACGCCCCGGCCGCCGCCTTCCGCTATCTCGTCCTCAACAAACCCTTCGAGGTCATGCCGGCCTTCACCGACCCGGAGGGCCGGCGCACGCTCAAGGACTTTGTGGATGTGCCCGGCGTCTACGCGGCCGGCCGGCTCGATTACGACAGCGAGGGGCTGTTGCTGCTCACCGACGACGGGACGCTCAGCCACCGCCTCACCGACCCGCGCTTCGGCCATCCCAAGACCTACTGCGTGCAAGTGGAGGGCGTGGCCACCGACGCGCAGGTGGCTCAGCTGCGCGCCGGCGTGACCCTGGACGACGAGCCCACGCGCCCGGCCGAGGCCGAGATCCTGCCTGACCCCGGCTTCTGGCCGCGCCCCAAGCCGGTCCGCAACTATCACCCCACCACCTGGCTGCGCGTCACGCTGCGCGAGGGCCGCAAGCGGCAGCTGCGCCGGATGACGGCCGCCGTCGGCCTGCCCTGCCTGCGCCTGGTGCGCGTGGCCATCGGCCCCGTGCAGCTGGGCGACCTGCAGCCCGGCCAATGGCGCGCGCTGAGCGCGGCCGAAGTGGACGCCCTGCGCCGGTCGGTGGGCCTGGCCCGCTGACCCAACGGTGCCCGCCTATGGACGAGATTGAACTGCTCACCGGTCTGCTGGAACGCTACAGCCCCACCGGCCAGGAGGCCGAAGCCGCGGCCTTCTTGGTGGATGCGCTCCGCGCCGACGGCCTGGACGCGCGCGTGGACGAGGCCGGCAACGCCGTCGCCGTGGCCGGCGAGGGGCCGCTCACGATTATGCTGCTCGGCCACATCGACACCGTGCCGGGCTTCATCCCGGTGACGCGCCAGGGCGACCGCCTGAACGGGCGCGGCGCCGTGGACGCCAAGGGGCCGCTGGCCTGCTTTGCGGCCGCTGCCCGGCGCGTGCGCGCCCACCTGAGCGGACAGCGCCTGATCGTGGTCGGCGCCGTCGGCGAGGAGGGCGACAGCCGCGGCGCCCGCTTCATCAAAGACCGCTACCGCCCGGACTTCACTATCATCGGTGAGCCGAGCGGCTGGGAGAAGGTGACGCTGGGCTACAAGGGCAGCGCCTGGTTTGAGTACCAGGTGACGCGCGGCCTGGCGCACACTTCTGCCCGGGCGGAGAGCGCGTGCGAGGCCGCCGTCGCCTATTGGAACCGCGTCACCGCCTGGGCCGCGGCGCGCAACGGCGCTAACCCCAAGATGTTCGAGCAGGTCAGCCCGACGCTGCGGGCGATGACGTCCGGCTCAGACGGCTTCACCGAGACGGCCCAACTCAAGTTCGGCGTCCGGCTGCCGCCGGGGCTGGCGGTGGAGGAGCTGGACACGGCCCTGCGCGGCCTGTCTGAGGGTGCCGCGTTGACGCTGGCGGAAGGCGTCGCGGCCTATCGCGGCGAGAAGAACACGCCCCTGGTGCGGGCCTTCCTGGCGGCGGTCCGCGAGGTCGGCGGCAACCCATCGTTCACGGTCAAGAGCGGCACCTCCGATATGAACATCGTGGCGCCCGCTTGGGGCACACCCATCCTGGCCTACGGTCCAGGCGACTCGGGCCTCGACCACACGCCCGACGAGCACATCCTGATTTCGGAGTATCGGCGTGGGATTAACGTGCTGGCGGCCGCGCTGTTGCGGCTGCGGTGACGCGCTCTGAGGCGGGGTCCTGGGCCTTAGTAAATTGGTACCAGTGAGCGGCTCATAGTACCTTAATTTCTTGACATCCCCCCCTGCCCGAACTAAGATCAGGACAGAAAGTGAAAAATAGATCACAGACGCCCGTTTTATGGAGCCAATTGGTATCTAGGTCACAACGATAACTAGACACTCAACTGAATTCTGAGTTTTGTGTGGAGGCGATGAGCCGAGAGATGCGTTTGGTCGCTCGCCAGCCGGAACCAACGGTTGGCACATCCTCGGGGAGCCAGTAGCGAAACCGGCCACAAGTGTGTGGTCGGTTTTTTGTTGCGAGCGACGCTGAGCAGACGAGCCCTACCTCGTCAGGCCAGCGATGCTCACCAGACCACCAGGGCCGGCCGGTTTCCCCGGACGCTCTGGGTGCTCTACTGGTGGGCATGGCACGTCCAATCCGAACGACAAAACCATAGAGAACACCGCCCGAACTGAGCGCCGCTGCGCTGCAGCAGGTTTTTTGCTGCCTGCCGCCGCTGACAGCCGGCTCCGTTCGTGGTGTCAGCAGGACAATGAAGTCTGGCTCTAACCAACCATCGCCTGCGCGCCGCCGGGGCGTTGCACCAGGACTCGCAATTGGCGTCGCCATCGCCTTAGTCGCACCGCTGTTGGCCGTTGTGGTTTTTCTGGGCATGACGATTACACGCTGGGCAACACAGCCGACCCCGACCATCGCCGCCCTGTTTACGCAGGCGAGCGTGGCCGCGGCGACGCCCCTGCCGGCTGCGACGGAGGCCGCGGACACGGCGCCGACCGCCAGCGCCGCGGCGACGCCCAGCCCGGCGGCGAGCGGATCGGCCGGAAACGCCACGCCGACCCTGGCCGCGACAGCGGCGCCCAGCGCGGAGACCGCCCTGCCGACGGCCAGCGCCACGGCGACGACCGCCGCCAGCGCCACGGCCAGTGGGCTGTCCGCCAGCGCTACGCCCGCTCTGACGACAGCCGGCGCGGCGGCAACGGCGACTGCGCCGCCCGCCCAGGCCACGGTCGCGAACCCCAGCGCCACGCCGGCCGGCAACGCCACCGCGACGCCTACGGCCACGGCCACGGCCACAGCGACCACGCCGCCGGCGGCGGACCTGGTTTTTGCCGGAACGCGCGGGTACTTTGACCAGACCGAAAACGCCTACCGCGTGGTGGGCGAGATCGTCAACACGACCGCCGTCTACCAGCAGATGCTCGCCGTGACCGGCAGCTTCTACGGTGATCAGGATCAGTTGGTGGCTGACGACGCCGATGTGCTCGATTATCTGCCCCAGGCCGTCATTCCGCCGAACGGCCGCGTGCCTTTCGAAATCCTGGTGCCGGACCTGGCCGGCGCGGCGCGCTTTGACCTGGTGGCCGACGCCGTCGAGAGCCTGACGCCGATCCGCGAGTTCACGCCCACCAACCTGACGCAGGTAGTCGAGTTCGACCGCTACTGCGTCCGGGGCACGGTGCAGAACTCCGGCGATCGTCTGGATGAGAGCCTGGTGGTGGTGGTGGTGCTCTACGACGCTCAGGCGTCCGTTGTCAACTACGGAGATTTCGCGCCGAGTTCGCCGTTCAGCATTTTCGGCACGCGGGTCCTGAACTTCCAGGTCTGCGTGTCTCCGCCGAACGATAACGTCGCGCGATACGAAGTGCGCGTCTTGGGACGTTAGTCCCGGAAAGGAGGTTTTCCCCGGCCCGCCCGGCTTGTGGCCACGCCATCTTATCTAGATCCAGCACTCTCGCGTCGTACGGCGCAAGCGGCATTGTGAACTGTGGCCGCAGGCCCAGCGCGTCGCCGGGGAACTGGTCCGGGAACCCAGCAACTGACCTATCGCTTGTCGATCTACTCAACGTAGGTATGACTGACTCTTTCGCTCAAGGAGACTTCGCAATGCGATCTTTCGTCGCAACCATCACTCGGGGAATTGTGGGCCTCTCGCTCGCCCTGAGTGCCGCTGGGGTCGGGACGACGGCGCCCGTGGCGGCTGGCAACAGCAGCCTGGACCTGCCGCCCTACGCCCAGTTGGTGGAGGGCGTGGGTGACCAGACCTGGGAACAGACCGCCGGCAGCCAGCTGACGGGCCCGGTGCAGCTGGTCGTCCACATCAACAAGGCGCCGCTGGCGATGGTGGGCAAATACTGGACCCATCAGCAGCGCCGTGACTACGTGGCCTCGATCCGCGCCGAGCAAGACAAGCTCGTGCCGCAAATCGAGGCGCTGGGCGGCCAGGTCGTCGGCCGCTTCGCTCAACTGTCCACCGGCCTGGCCGTCACCATCGACGCCAGCCAGGTGTCCGCCCTGCGCGGCCTGGCCAACGTCATCGGCGTGCGCGGCGTGGCCAACTATCAGCTCGACCTGACCGAGACCGTGGACTGGATCGGCGCCGGCAGCCTGCAAGACATGGGCATCACCGGCACGCACCGCCCGGATCTGGGCGGCCTGGGCATCGACGTCGCCGTCATCGACTCCGGCGTCGACTACACCCACAGCAAGCTGGGCGGCACCGGCAGCCTGGCCGACTACGCGGCCTGCTACTCTGACCCGGCCGACACCTCCGACTGCGCCCTGTTCCCGAACGCCAAAGTGGCGGGCGGCTTCGACTGGGTCGGCGAGGACTGGCCGGTCTTCAGCGGCGCCATCACCCCGGATGGCGACCCGATCGACTTCGAAGGCCACGGCACGCACGTCGCCGACATCATCGGCGGCTTCGAGTCCGCGCCCGGCGCGGGCGACCAGGGCGTGGCCCCGGGCGTCAACATCTGGGCCTTCAAGGCCTGCTCCGCCGTGTCCTCGTCCTGCAACGGCCTGGCCCTGCTCCTGGCCCTGGACGACGCCATGGACCTGGACGACTCGGACTACGGCGTCTGCGACCCGACCTCCGACGGCAACTGCACCACCTACGACCCCGCGGACGTCGTCAACATGTCGCTGGGCTCGCCCTACGGCCAGCCGGAAGACGACCTGACCCACTTCGCCAACCTGGCCTCCTACTACGGCTCCGTCGTGGTGGTCTCGGCCGGCAACAGCGGCGACCGCCCGTACATCGTGGGCTCGCCGTCCACGGCTGACGGCGCCATCAGCGTCGCGCAGAGCACCGTCCCCTCGGACAAGGTCTACAACATCCGCGTCGGCGGCGTGGTCAAGGCCCTGGGCGTCCTGCAGCCCTGGAGCCCGGCCCCGGCCGGCCCCATCAGCGGCCCGCTGCAGTACGGCAACGGCGCCGGCGGCAACCTGGACGGCTGTGCGGCCTTCCCGGCCGGCTCGCTCACCGGCAAAGTCCTGCTGGTGAATCGCGGCACCTGCAACATCAGCGCTAAGATGTCCAACGGCGCGGCCGCGGGCGCGGGGCTGGTGATCATCGCCAACAACGCGTTCTCCAACACCCCGCCGTCCTTCAGCTTCGGCGGCGCCACGGCCTTCGCGCCGACCCTGACCGTGACCCAGAATGACGGCACGGTCCTCAAGGCCCTGGTCGGCCAGACGACCAGCACCAGCGACAGCGACTTCGTCCTGCTGCAGGACGACATCGTGGCCTCCTCCGGCCGCGGCCCGCGCATCGCCGACGGCGACATCAAGCCCGATATCGCCGCCCCCGGCGCCAGCGTCTCGGCTGAGGTCGGCACCGGCACGGACAAGACCGCCTTCGGCGGCACCTCCGGCGCCGCCCCGATGGTCTCCGGCGCGGCCGCCCTCATCGTCCAGGACCTGGAGATGAGCGGCATCCTGCGCGATGGCAACCCCGGCGTGGCCCTGCCCGGCATCTCGGCGGCCCCGCTGGTGAAGGCGCTGTTGATGAACAACGCCATGCCCAACACGACGGTCGGCGGCACTTACCTGGCCCCGATCACGCTGCAAGGCGCCGGCCGCGTGGACGTGCTCTCGGCCTATGAAGCCGGCACCATGGCCCTGGACGTGACCGATCTGTACAACTGGATCATCACCGGCCAGGACGCGCCGTGCACGGTCTCCACCTCGCCGACCAACTTCATCCAGGAGTCGATCTTCGGCGCGGCCAGCCCGTGGTACAACGGCTCGTACAACTGCCTGAGCGCCTATCCGTTCGGCAACGACTTCTTCAACTCGTGGAACTCGGTCACCGGCAGCCTGTCGTTCGGCTTCGACGGCGTGTCCGGCAGCCAGAGCGAGACGCGCAAGGTCCTGATCGTCAACCTGGGCGGCGCGGCGCGCACCTACAACCTGAGCACGGCCTTCCGCTACACCGGCAACGGCCATGACGCCGACAACGCCAAGGGCGTCTCGATCTCGGCCTCGCCGTCGGTGGTGACCGTGCCCGGCTGGCCCGGCGACGGTATCAACCTGCCCATGACCCTGGTCGACGTGACCGTTCAGGTCAACGCCAAGGGCCTGCGCGATTGGACGCTCGACGCCGGCATGTACGGCGCCAGCGGCACCAACATCTACTGCAGCAACCCGAACCCGCAGAACGGCTGCCCGACCCTGACGATGTACGAGTACGACGGCTTCGTCACGATCAACGGCGGCGCTGACAACGTCGTGCGCCTGCCGTGGCAGATCCTGCCCAAGAAGGCCGCCCGCACCGAGGTCACCAAGGTGACCAGCTCGTCGGTCAAGCTGCGCAACGCGGCCAAGTACAAGCCCGGTGACACGGACGTCCTGGCGCTGGTGGACGTGAGCGTCAACAACTGCGAGATCGTGGACACGCAGGGCAACTGCGTGGAAGAGAACTACGTGCCCGGCATCCTGCCCGGCATCAACGCCACGGCCATCGATCTCAAGGAAGTCGGCCTGCGCTCCTACCAGGTGCCCGGCCTGAACCCGGCCATCGGCCTGCCGCAGCCCGGCGGCAACGCCATCACGGACGAGGTCATCGACTTCGGCCTGACGGTGTACGACAAGCCCTTCCGCGCCTCGCACAACTATCCGGTCGAGTTCGACATCTACATCGACTCGAACGCGGACGGCGTGGATGACTACGTGGTGTTCAACGCCGATCAGACGCTGAACGCCAGCGACGGCCGCAACGCCGTGTTCGTGGCCGACGTCAACCCGGCCGACGGCACGCGCGCGACGCGCCCGTACTTCTACAGCTTCACCGACTTCAACTCCCAGAACTGGATCCTGCCGGTGCCAGCCGCCGCGATCGGCGTCAAGAGCACCCAGCCGTTCAAGTTCCTGGTGTTGGCCTTCGACAGCTACTTCACCGGTGACCTGTGGGATTGCTCGCCCGGCAACTGCGCGGACTACCACCAGTTCCAGACCGGCAAGCCCAAGTACCAGCCGGTGGTCATGGCCTTCCAGGTCGCGCCCAAGGGCGCGTACACGCTGCAGTACTCGACGCCCGCCGGTGGGGCCAGCGCCTCCCCGTCGCAGATCGGTCTGCTGTTCATGTACCGCGACGCCCCGGTCGAGGCCGAGTCGGAGCACGTGACGCTTCCGTAAGCGACTTACCCGCCCGGCCTGCGCCCGCCAACCGGACGCAGCGCCTCAGTGACTGAACGACACCGCCCGCAGCGCTGCTGCGGGCGGTGTTGCTCTTGGCTGTTTCCGATTTGATCGGCCCCCAGGTCATTCCGGCGAACCATAGCCCCGGCAGCGAAGCGCAGTGGGGGCCGGGGTGACGCCAACCCCTCCGGAAATCTCTCAAGGCCCGGCCGAAGCCTGGGTGGGCTGGGTGGAGTCGCCCGGCAGCGTGAAGCCCTCCGGCACGATCAAGACCGGCGTCGGCGGCAGGTCGCCGGGCTGGCCCGCCGCGCTCGGCTCGCACAGGATAAAGGTGCCGCGCTGCGTGGCCCGATAATCGTACTGCCGGTCGCCCACTTGCCAGACCACCCAGAAGCCTTCCACCAGCGCCTGGGTGTAGAACATCCCGGGCTGCGGACAGCCCAGCGACCCGTCGTTCCAAATGACGGCCTCGGCCCGCACCAAGACGAAGTCGGCGCGCGCGGCACCGCTGCGCGCTTCCAGGTCGGCGCTGAGTTTGGCTTCCAGCTCCGGTGGCAGCGGACCGACAAACGGCACTTCGGTCGGCGGCACGGGGACCAGCGGGATCGGCGCGCCGGAGGTGTCCAGCGTGGGGACGGGCGTCGGCGCCAGCGGCAGCGGGGTCGCGGTGGCCGGGGCGCTGTCGGTCGGCGCCGTCGTCGGCGCAACAACTGTGGTCTCCGTGGCTGCCGGTTGTCCGGGAGCCGGCTGCGGCACACTCAGCGGCGCGCAGGCGGCCAGCAGTCCGGCCGCGCCCAGGGCGCAGACACCGGCCAGGCGAAGGATCGGTTTCATCAGCCTTTACCTCGTTGTCAGATTGGAAACGTCGTTGTCATTATGACGGCGGGCGGCGGGGGATGGTTCCTGCGCCGGATTACCGGGCGCCAGAGTACTGGCGAAGCGCCGGAGTACCGGGCGCTGGATTACCAGCGGGGCGCTGGATTACCAGCGGGGCGCTGGATTACCAG
>ERZ761602.2490-NODE-2490-length-28684-cov-3.543121_pt1 | contig 28684 bp, 10 predicted proteins | sample MGYA00512165_ERZ761602 | MGnify/ENA primary metagenome ERZ761602 (study PRJEB28899, sample SAMN02445085) | bioreactor sludge metagenome | biome: EBPR sludge; isolation source: Thorneside wastewater treatment plant | place: Australia: Brisbane, Thorneside...
TTGGTCCCGTCGGCGGGTCTTCGTCTGGGCCGGATCGGGCTGCGGTGTTCGGGCGTGGCGGCGTTGCTGGGGCCGATGAGCCAGACGCGCGCGGGGACGGTGGTTGGCGTGGCGGTGGGCTGGGGCTCGACGGAACTGGTGGTGGTCGAGGATGGTCAGATGGTGTTCGCGCGAGCGGTGGACGCGCCGAGGCCGACAAGCAGGGCGGAGGTTGAGTCGTTCGCCGAGCGAGTGGCGGTGGAGATCAAGCGCACTTGGATGAGCTACCGGGCGGGCAAGCCCGGGCCGAGCCCGGACGCGGCGGTGGTGCTCGGGTCTGGTGACCTGGTGCGTCGCGTGGGCGAGCGGTGCGGAGAGTTGCTCGGGACGGGATGGCAGGTGCTGGGGCTTCCGGGGACGATCCGGGTGCCGGCGGAGATGCCCGACAGCGAGCGATCGGCGGCGGCGCCGTTGCTTGGTCTTTTGCTGGAGACGGTGCTCGGGCGCGAGACGCTCGACTTCGCGTCGCCCCGGCGTGCGCCGGACCGGGCGGCGCAGATGCGGGTGCGCGTGCTGGGTGGGGCGGCGGCCTGCATGGCGGTGGCGATGGGCGGGTTCATGATGTCGAAGGTCCGGATCGACGCGGTGGAGTCGCGGATCCGGGATCTTGAGAACCAGCGGAAGGAATTGGCTACCGAGTATGAGGCGTTCCTGGTCGAGCACGCGAAGCTGGGGCACATCCAGCAGTGGCAGAACGCGGGGGCGGATTGGCTGGGTCACATCAACGTGATCACCGGGCAGGTGCCTCAGGGCGGGGTGGCGCTGGCGGAGGATCTGTCGGGGCGATTGAGCGCGCCGGTGGCGTTTGTGCCTCGGGGTGCCAAGCCCGGCAGCACCTCCGGGCGGTACCCGGACGGAGAATGGACGACGTCGCCGACCGCGGTGTTTGATTTCCGCGGGCGTTCGATGGGACGTGGGATCGCGACGCAGATGCGTGGGCGCTTCCTGTCGGGCGAGGTGTACACCGTGGAGACGGTCGGGCCCGACGTGACCGAGAGGTTCTCCCTGCAATTGAAGACGACACGGACGAAGCTCGAGGCGGCGCCCGCGGGCGGAGCTTCGTCGGGCACGAAGTCTGGAGGCAAGCCCGAGGGGAAGAAGCCGGCCGAGACGAAGCCCGAGGGAACCAAGCCCGAGGGGGTCAAGCCAGAATCGCCACCGGCCCCGCCGACGGACGGATCATCGTCGTCGGGGAAGGAGGGAAACCCATGAATCTGCGAGCGATCACAGGAAAGGTTTCTCCCGGGACGATCCGAGCGGCGGGCGTGCTCGGCGCGGTGCTCATCGGGTACGCGGGGTACACGGTGATGTACGCGAGGCCGATGGCGGACGCGCAGGAACGGCTGGCGAGCGTGACGGACGCGGTGGACTCGCTGGAGGATCGCCTGCGGGATCGTCGCGTTGTCCAGCGGGATCTGCGGGAGTTCGCGCAGTCGACGCTCGGGCAGAAGCGTGACGAGGTGGACCACAGGTTCTCGGCGGGCTTGCGGACGCTGGCGGAGCGGAGCGGGCTGACTCGCGTGGTGGTGACACGCCGGGAACCCGTGAAGATGGCGAATCCGATCACGCGGATGAGCCCGCTTCAGCCGTCGTCGATCAAGCGGCCGCTGCGCAACGCGCCGGACTTTTACGTGCTGGGCGGGACGCTGACGGGGACGGGGTCGCTCGAGAACGTGCTCCGCGCGATGGCGGAGATCGATGCGCAGCCGTGGTGCCGGGTGGACGGGTTCTCGCTGCGTCCGACCTCGAAGAAGGGCGATTCGTTCACGCTTGAGCTGGACATCGTGTCGCCTTGGGCGCCGGACATGCTCAAGGCGGAGCTGCCCGAGCCGACGCTGGTGAAGGCGTCGCCCGAGGCGGACTTCTCGCTGCGGGCGATCGTGGCGCGGAACGCGTTCCGTGAGGAGGGCAAGGCTGTCGCGGCGATTCCGAATCCCGCGCCGCAGGAGCCGCCGCCCGTGCTGCCCCCCCCACCGCCGCCGTACGCCGAGTGGAAGCTGACGGGCGTGGTGCTGGGCCGAGCGACGGGGCTGCAGGCGATGTTCAGCAACACGCGGACGAATCAGAACGTGACGATTCTGAAGGGAGCGAAGGTGGAGGACGCGACGCTGGTGGACGGCTCCGGCGAGACCGCGGTGTTCGAGATCGGTGGGAAGCTGTTCCGAGTTCGCATTCACCAAACGTTGGCCGACCGGACGCCCCAGGGCTGACCGGTAAACTGTTGAAGAATCCCCGCCTTGGCGCGACGGACGGACCTGATCGATGGAGATACGCATGAATTCTCGCCCGCACACGACGATCTGGCTCTGCGCTGCGCTTGTTGCCGCGGCCGGCCTTCCGAGGACGATCTGGGCGTACCAGCCAACCGACAGTTCATCCACACCCGCGCCGGCACCGGCCGGAGGTGCGGGATCCCCTGAAGCAGCGACGCAGCCGCCGGCCCCGCCCGCGACCCCGCCCGCGAACGGGCTGATCACGCTGAACTTCAAGGACACGCCGCTCGACCAGGTGATCGACTTCTTTGCGCGCGAGGCCGGCCTGCCGGTGATCTTCGAGACGGCGATCCCGCAAGGTGCGCTGACGTTCCTCTCGCCGCAGGGGTACAGCCTTGAGGACGCGCTGTCGATCCTGAACCTGAACCTGGCCACGCGCGGAGTGCAATTGCGCCGGCAGGACAAGTTCCTGTACCTGAACTCGCTGACCGACGCGGCAAAGAAGCCGGGGCAGGTCGTGACGGAGCTCCCGCCCGGAGTGCGCCCCGACGAGATTCTCACGATGGCGATCCCGCTGAACCACGCGGTGGCGGCAACGGTCGTGGAGCAGATCAAGCCTCTGCTGGGGCAGTTCGGCGTGGTGGTGCCGATCCCGCAGCAGAACATGGTGTTGGTGACGGACTCCGCGGCGCAGGTCCGGCGGATCCGCGAGATCGTGGCCTCGGTGGACCAGCAGAAGGTCGCGGACGCGCAGTACCGGATCTTCCCGCTCAAGCACGCCCAGGCGGACGTGATCGCGCAGACGCTGCGCGGGCTCTTGTCGCAGCGCGTGGTCACGACGCTCGTGCAGGCGGACGGGAAGCGCGTGACGGTGCAGGACGACCAGATGGGTCAGCTGAACCTCCAGCCCGACCCTCGGACCAATTCCATCGTCGCGGTGGGAACCTCGGCGAGGATCAAGGTTGTCGAGGAGATGATCACGCTGCTTGACGTTCCCGCGACGGCGGACGGCGGGCCGGGCAGCCAGATGGTCACGATCGCGCTGTCGCAGGCGACGGCGGCGGACGCTGCGGCGCGTCTGGGGGAGCTGTTCAAGACCCAGCCCGAGCCGAAGCGCCCGACGATCATCCCGCTGCCCCAGGTCAACAAGATCATGCTGATGGGCCCGGCGGACCAGATTCAGCGGGCGATGACCCTTCTGACAGCGATCGATCCGGGCGTGGCGAACGAGGGGGGAGCGGTGCGCGCGGAGACCCGCGCGGCGGTGGTCCGCCTTCGCTACGGGAAGGCCGCGGAGGTGTCTCAGACGGTGGCCCGCCTGCTGACCCCGAGGCAGACGAACATGGTCAAGCTCGCCCCGACGCCGGATGGTCGCGGGCTGGTGATCCACGGCCCGGCGGAGGACACCGAGATCATCGAGAAGATCGTGACGACGCTCGATGTGTCGTCCAACGGCGAGCGTGAGGTCGCGGTCGTTCGGATCGACAAGGGGGCGGTGGCGGAGGTGGTGCGGGCGGCGAACAGCCTGTACGAGGCGACGGGCAACCAGGACAAGGAGCCGGTGAGCGTCAACGCGGACGAGGCGAGCCGCAGCGTGGTGCTGATCGGGAGCAAGGCGGGCCTGGCGGCGTACCAGAAGATGCTGGAGACGGCGCAGGGGAACATCCGCGTGGCGCGGACGGGGCGGATGTTCGATCTGACGCGGGCGACGCCGAGCGTTCTGGCGGGGCGGCTTGCGAAGCTGTCGCGGCCGATGCTTCAGACGGACGAGACGGCGCCGTTCGTGGAGCCGGTGTTCGAGCCGATCGATGATCTGCGGAAGCTGATGGTCCGAGCGCAGCCGGAACAGCTCGCCGTGATCGAGCAGTTGGTGCAGCGTTTCGATGTGGACGAGCCGGGCACGCGGGAGATCCGCGTGGTGAAGCTGCCCCCAGAGTCCGCGGCGGGGATCATCGAGCGGGCGAAGAAGCTCTACGCGGAGCGTTCGGCGGGGCTTCCGGCGGAACAGGCGGGCGAGGTCTCGAGCGAGTATGACGCGGCGAGCGGGAACGCGATTTTCTCGGGTCGGGCGACGGCGATGCGGCTGTTCAGCGAGTCGCTGACTCAGGCGCAGCAGTTGACGCCGCCCGCACGCACGACGAGGCTGATCGATATCCGGCAGGCCAAGGCGTCGGATGTGCTGCCGAAGCTCAACGAGCTGCTGAAGGCGGCGCCCGTGCCGGCGGAGCGCGAGCTGCCCGCGGTGACGATCAGCGCGCTGGATCAGACGAACAGCCTGGTGGTGACGGCCGAGGAAGTTCAGCACGCACTGGTGGCGGACTTTGTGAAGCGGCTGGACCGGATCGACCAGAAGGAACTGCCCCCGATCCAACTGCTTCAGTTGCGGACGGCGGAGGCGGACAAGATCGCGGCGATGCTGAACCAGCGTTACGGCGATCGAAGCCCGGAAGAGCGGGCGAACAAGCCGGTGGACGTCAAGAGCGACGCCGCGACGAACACGCTGATCGTGACGGCGCACCCGGAGCCCTTCGAGCAGATCAAGTCGCTCGTGGAAGACCTGAACAAGGACAAGGGCGCGGGCCAGGACAAGGTCACGAGGCTCTTCCCGCTGAAGGTCGCAAAGGCGGTCGATATCGCGGCGGCGCTGGACAAGCTGTACCCGCAGCCCCCGGTGCCGGTGGATCGGTTGGGTCGGCCTCAGCCGTGGCTTCAGCAGCCCAAGCCGGTGCTGGTGTCGTCGGACGCGGCGACGAACTCGCTGGTGGTCTACGCGCCGGCGGACCAGATGGACTCGATCCGCGATCTGGCGGAGAAGTTGGACAAAGTCGAGTTGCCGCCGCAGGCCGAGCTGCGCACGTACCGGGTCGCCGGGGCGAGCCTGGAGACGGTGCGGACGACGCTGCAGAACATGATCGCGCGGGGCGTGCTGACGGGCGCGACGCAGCCCGGGAAGCCGCCGGTGCAGATCGTGGTGGACGCGGAGCCGCGGAGCAGCACGCTGATCGTGGCGGGCGACGCGCAGGCGTTTGGAACGGTCGAGAAGATTCTCAAGGAGCTGTCCGCGGTGCCGGCCGAGCGGACGCTGCGGGTGTACCCCGTGACGAACGCTCGCGCGACCGATCTGGCCCGCAAGGCGGCGGAGCTGTACGCGGCGCAGACCACGGGCGATCCGACGGCGACGGCGGCGGAGATCACCGGGGACGACAACGCGAGCGCGGTGAACATCGTGGCGGACGTGCTGGCGATGCCGCGGGTCGTGCGGATTCTTGAGGAGTTGAGCAAGCAGCAGGGTCCGGCCCGCGAAATCCGGATGCTCTCGCTGAAGCTGGCGAAGGCGGAGGAAGTGGTCCGCTACCTCGAAGAGCTGCTGAAGGGAAGCCGGACGCTCAATATCTCCGGCGGGCCAAGCCCGGTGTTCGAAGCGATCCCGACAACCAACAGCGTGATGGTGGCGGCGACGAGCACACAGCTCGCCGTGATCGAGGCGTTGGTCAAGGGGCTCGATGCGAGCCGTGCTTCGGACCGCCCGCCGATGCGGATCCTGAAGGTGACCAGCAGCGACGCGGCGAACCTGGCGCAGGTGCTGCAGCAGGCGTACTCGCAGCGGACGCCTGAGTCGATCGGGAAGCACCCGGTGGAGATTCAGGCCGACGCGGCGACGAACACGCTGCTGATCTCGGCACACCCGGAGATTTTCCCGGAAATCGAGAAGGTCGTCACGGAGCTCAACGAGACGCAGACGCTCGACAAGTCCGGGCGAGAGATCCGGATCTTCCCGCTGAAGGTTGCGCGGGCGGAGGATCTCGCGCAGACGATCGATCAGATGTTCCCCGAGCCGCCGATCCCGCTGGATCCGCGGACGCGGGCGCCCCGCCCGGACCTCAAGCAGCCCCGCGAGGTGGTGGTGCGCGCGGACAAGGCGACGAACTCGCTGATCGTCGATGCGCCGTCGAGGCGGCTGTCGGGCTTCGAGGAGATCGTGCGTCGGCTCGACCAGGCGAAGGTGGCCGGCGACGCCGAGGTGCGAACGTACAAGATCGAGCGTGCGGATCTGACGGCACTGACGACGACACTCCGCGGACTGGTCTCGGCCAACGCATTGCCCGGGGCAGCCCCGACGACCCCCGTAACGGTGAGCAGCGAGCCGATCAGCCGGACGATCGTGGTGAGCGCCCCGAAGGAGTCGTTCGCGACGATCGAGAAGGTCATCAAGGACACCGACGCCGAGGCCGCCAGCCAGCCCGGAATCGTGCGGATGTACGCCCTGAAGAATGCCCGCGTTGGCGAGCTTCAGCCCGTCATCGAGCGCTTGCTCATGATCCGCGTGGCGGCCGACGCGCCCCGCGACGCGACAGCGGCCGATCTCCAGCGTCTGTTCGCGGTGGCCGCCGACAGCCCGACCAACACCGTGCTCATCAGCGGCACGGAGTCGGTGCAGAAGGCCGCGGAGCAACTGATCACCCAGCTCGATCAGGCGGGCGGCGAAAGCGGCCAGGCCGAGGTGCGCGTGTACCGGCTCGAATCCGGCGATGCGCAGAGTGTCGCGGGCTCGCTGCAGTCGTCGCTGGCGGCGGCGTCGCTGCCCACGGAGCCCAAGCCGCAGGTCACCGCCGAGGTGGCGAGCAACGCGGTGATCATCTCGGCGTCGCGGCGACAGCTCGACGAAGTCGAGAAGCTGATCAGCTCGATGGATCAGATGGCCAAGCCCGACATGCTGGCCGTCCGAACGATCAATCTCAAGTTCGCAAGGGCCGAATCGGTTCAACCCGTGATCGAAAGCGTGCTGACGCAGGAGAGCATGCTCGACATGCTCCCGCCGGCGCAGCGTGCGCAGGTCATTAGCCGCGGCGGGCTCACGATGCAGCCCAAGGTGCGCGTGGCCGCCGAACCGAGACTCAACGCGCTGGTCGTCAGCGGGCCCAAGACACTCCTCGATCTGGCCGAGCAGATGGTCAAGGATCTGGACCTCGATCCGGCGTCGAAGGACCCTCGCTCGGGATCGCGGACGGTCCGGGTGCTCTCGCTTCAGAACGCGGACGCGGCCGAGGTCGCCAAGAGTCTCGAAGCGGTGTTCAAGGACGATCCGGCGGCGATGCCGCCGACGATTCAGGTGGATGTGTCGAGCAATTCGCTGATCATCCGCGCCGACACAACGCAGCTCGCGACGATCGACGAGGTCGTCCGCAAGGTCGACCAGGCGTCGCTCGCGGGGAACCGCCAGATCAAGATGGTCCCGCTGGACAAGAGCAAGGCCGACGCTCAGCTCATCGCCGAGACGCTCCGCCGAATGGTCGAGAAGCAGGGCGGATCGAAGGTCGAAGTCATCTCGGTCGAGGAGTTGCTCCGCCGCCAGCAGGAGAAGAGCCAACCCCGCAAGCCCGGCGCGATGCTGGACACGACCCAGAACGTGCGCACGTTCGCCGACGCGGGATCGCACCCGCTGTTCACGGCGTTGGCGAGTTCGGTGCTCGCTGCGCCCCGCGCTCTGCCCGAGCCCGCCGAAAAGCAGCCCGCCGCGACGCCCGCGAGCGAGCCACCCGCGAACGACGAGCCCGGCGTGACAATCGCGGTCGATCCGGCGACCAACAGCCTGATGATCGTGGGCAGCCCCCGCACGACGGAGCAGCTCGCGGAACTGGCCGCGATGCTCCAGGACCAGATGCCGGGCGATCCGGCGACGGTCCGCGTGGTGACCCTGCCCGCGGGGATCGATCAGCAGTCGCTGTCTCAGCTGGTTGGGCAGACGATCACGACGATCGGCCGTCGTTCCACGACGAACCCGGGAGGCTTCACCGGCCCGGTCTCGCTCTTGCCCGATCCGACGGGCAACGCGCTCGTCGTGCTCAGCAACTCGACGGACTTTGAAACCATCGGCTCGCTCATCGCGGGCGTGGCCCAGGTCTCCGGGGCCAATCAGCTCACGATCAAGGTGTACCCGCTCAACAGCGTGTCGGCCCGCCAGGCCGAGGACGCGGTCCGCGATCTCCTCGCCCCCTCCCCCACCGGAGCCCAGGCTCGGAGGGTGCGTTCGGCCGAGGTGAGCGTGATGGGGCCCGACGGCAAGCCGCTGGTCGCCAAGCTCGATCCGGCGCTTGTTCGAGTGGCTGCCGGCCCAGGCGGAGCGTCGCTGATCGTGTCCGCGCCAGCGGAGGCGATCGCGATTCTCGATCGCTTCGTCACGCTGCTCGACCAGTCGCCCGGCGAAAGCCGCATGGCGATCCGCCGGTATGAGCTGAAGAACGCCCGCGCGGCCGACCTTGCGCGCACGTTCCAGACGCTTTTCGATGCCCAGCAGCAAGGCCCGGGAAACCAGGAAGCCCCCAAGGCCCGCTTCATCGCCGATGACCGCGCCAACGCCCTGCTCGTCACCGCCTCGAGCCCGCAGCACGACGAAGTGACGCGCCTGCTGGCGACGGCCGACCTCTCGCTCGAAGACCAGCAGCTTGAGACGGCGATCCTCTCGCTCCAGACCGCCTCGCCCGCAACGGTGCAGCGGATCATCGAGCAGGTCGTGATCGGCCGCGACCCGGCGAAGCGTGATCGCATCCGGGTCTCTGCCGAGGAAGGGTCGAGCCTGCTGGCGCTCCGCGCGCCCAAGGAAGACATCGCCGAGATCCGCGAGCTCATCTCGAAGGTTGATTCGGCCGAGGTCTCCGGCTTGCCCGTGCGCTCCATCAAGCTCGAACGGGCCGACGCCCAGCAGACCGCCCAGGCCCTCACCCAGTTCTACACCCAGCGGGCGCAGGTCTCGGCCAAGCCCGGACAGCGGACCGCGAATCGAGTCGCGATCATCGGCGATCGCCGCACCGGGACCATCGTCGTCGCAGCCGCGGACGATGACTTCGCCCAGATCAAGGAGCTGGCGTCGTCCTTCGATCAGCCCGCGCCGATCCAGGACATGCAGTTCAAGGTGATCCCGCTCCGCAACGCCCGCATCTCCGAGATCCAGAGCACCGTCACAAACCTCATCGACGAGTTCAAGTGGACGGGCGGACGCGACGGCGAAAACCGCGCCGACAAGGTCTTCATCCAGACCAACGAGCGGACCAACTCGCTCGTGGTCATGGGCGACAACGACGTCATCGCGACCGTCGAACGCATCGTCACGCAGCTCGACGTGCCCGAGGAAGGGCGTGCCAAGCTCGCCATCCGCGCGGTCGGCGTGCAGAAGGCCGACCTGCGGACGGTCAAGAACGTGATCGAGCAGGCGTTCACCACGCCGGGCTGGCGTTCGTGGCGCGGCGCGGACCCCGACGGCGTGCGGGTCGAGCTCGACCACGGCCGCCGCAGCCTCGTGCTCGTAGGCAAGGAGCAGCGCGTCGCCGAGGCCCAGGCGTATATCGAGGAACTGGAGCGGGCCAGCGGACGCGGCGACACGAAGATCGAGTCGATCCCCCTGAACCACGCCAAGGCCGACCGGGCCGCGACCAGCCTGCGATCGTTCTTCACCGAGCGGGCCCGGGCGCAAGGCCTGGCCGAAAGCCCGGTGAGCATCATGGGTTCGGCCGACGGGAACGTGCTGGTTGTTTCGGCGGATGAGGCGAACCTCGCGGTCATCCGCGAGCTCCTGACCCAGATCGACGCCGACAACCTCGGCACCGATCGCCGCACGGAGATCTACGTCCTCCAGAACACGACCGCGACCGAAGCCTCCAACACGCTCCGCACGATGTTCCCGCGAGCGGGTAAGGAGGAGGAGCGGGTCGTCATCACCCCCCAGCCCTCGCAGAACTCGCTGCTGATCTCCGCGCCGATCGTCCAGTTCGACCAGATCGCGACACTGGTGCGCCAGCTCGACGCGGCGCCCAAGCCCGAGCAGGCGAACATCCAGACGATCACGCTCAACTCGGCCCGCGCCCAGGAAGTGGCCACCGCGCTCAAGCAGGCCCTCCCTCAAAACGTCAAGATCGCCATCACGGCGGTTTCTCGCTCGAACAGCCTCATGCTGACCGGCTCGAACGAGGCGATCGCCCTCGCGCTCGAGCAGATCGGCAAGCTCGACACGGAGAAGCCCAAGGCGCTGACTGTCTTCCGCCGATTCAAGCTCGAGAACGCCGCCGCGGACGATCTCGCGTTCACCGTGCGCCAGATGCTGACGGCACGCCCGCGCGGCGACGGCGAGCCGACCGCCAGCGTGGACTACAACCGCAACGACAACACGCTGATGATCGCCGCCTCGGCCGACGCGATGCCGGAAGTCGAGAAGATGATCCAGTCGCTCGACCTGCCCCCGGACAAGCCGCGGCGAATGGACTTCATCAAGCTCGATTACGCCAAGGCCGAGCAGACCGCCAAGGCGCTCGAGAACTTCTACGGACGATTCGCCTTCGAGGCGAGCCCCGCGGCACGCAACGTGACGATCATCCCCGACCCGGCCAGCAATTCGCTCGTGATCTCGGCGGAAGAAAGCGTCTGGGCGGGCATCCGCGAGCTGCTCAAGAAGCTCGACACAAAGGAATACGACACGTCGCAGCAGTCCGCGGTGATCGCGCTGCAGCACGCCGACGCGGTGTCGGTCGCTCGCGCGATCAACGAGGGGTTGCGTGCACCGCTCCAGGCCGAGCTCGATCGCGAACGGATCCGCATCGAGCGCGAGGCCCGCGGGCAGCGCACCCGCGACCGCGACGAGTACCTGCAGCCCAGCGTGCTCATCGACGCGAAGGACATTCCGACCGTCTCGGCCGAGCCGCAGACCAACAGCCTCGTCGTCTTCGCCGGCCCCAAGATGCTCGAACGGATCCAGTCGCTCGTCCGCCAGCTCGACGTGCCGGCGCTGGCCAACATCAACGACATCCGCCTGATCCCGCTCAAGGCGGGCAAGCCCTCCTCCATCGCGCAGCAGATCCGCACGCTCTTCCTCAACGACCTTGGCAGCGAACGTGACAGCAAGGTTCGCGGCGTGCTCATCGTCGGCGACGACACCGCCGGAGCCCTCATCGTCCGCGCGCCCGACGACAAGTTCGCCCAGATCAAGGCGCTCGCGGACAGCCTCCAGACCGCCGTCGACGCCGGGCGAATCCTCCCCCACGTCTTCAAACTCGCCAACGTGCCCGCGGCACGCATCGCCCCCACGCTCCAGCGCACGTTCGCGCCCATCGCCCAGCAGATGGGCGAGTCCATCGGCGTCGAGGTCGAACGCGGGAGCAACTCCATCGTCGTCGCCTGCTCCGAACGCCTCAAGGCCGAGGTCGAGAAGACCCTCCGCGAGCTCGACGTCGCCACGTTCGGCATGGACGGCAAGCCCGCCGCCAGCGGCATGGGGCAGAGCGTCCTCATCGTCGACCTCGTGAACAACGCCCCCACCGCCGTGCAGAAGATGCTCGACGACATGGGGCTCACCAAGCCCCAGCCCGCCGACCGTCCGGGCGTGGTCTCCGAGCCCGTGACGATCGTTCCGATGGTCACGCGGTCGGCGTTGGCGATCCTCGCCAGCCCCGGCGATGGGCCGGCGATCGTGGAACTCGTCAAGGCGCTCGACGCCACCCCGCCGCAGGCCGGCGAGACGGTTTCCATCTTGCGCCTCAAGCGGGCCTCCGCCCAAGACCTCGCCACAACCCTGACGGCGATGCTCGACCAGTCCCGCTCGGCGAACAAGGCGGGGCCCGTGCCCGCGCTGGCCGAGCAGCTCCGCCGCATCAAGCTCACGCGATCGGGCCTGGGTCAGGAAGACCTCGACATCGACCTCACCAAGCCGATCCGTCTGGTGCCAGACAACGCGAGCAACTCGCTCGTGGTCGGCTCCACCCCCGGCAACATCGCCGCGCTGATCCCCGTGATCGAAATGCTCGACACGCTCCCGTTGGGAGAAAGCGTGCTCATCCGCATGTTCCCGCTCCAGAACGCCCAGGCAGCCCGCGTCAAGCTCGTGATCGATGAACTCTACCGCCAGGGCGCGACGCTCTCCCGCCAGCCCGGCACCACTCGCCCCGGCGAACCGATCAGCACGACCGGTCAGGCCCTCATCGGCTCGGTCGCCGTCGCCCTCGACGAACGCACCAACACGATCGTCGTCGCGGGCTCCGACGAGTCGCTCGCGCTCGTCGAAGTGCTGGTCAAGAACCTCGACAGCGAACGCATGAGCAACTGGATCGAGCCCGTGGTGATCCAGGTCAAGCACGGCGACGCCGGCGCCATCGCCCAGCGGCTCAACGACGTGCTCGTCCGCGGGCTCGCCACGACGCCCGAAGCCGCCGGACTTCAGAAGCAGTACGGCCGCCTCCGCATGGTGATGGCCGGGAAGGACCCCAACCAACCCGAGAATCGCGTCGAGGCCGACCTCTTCGCGCCGCTCAACGGGCTCGTGATCTCCTCGGATCCGACGCTCAACGCGCTGATCGTGATCGGTTCCTCCGGCAACATCGCCGTCGTCCGCGAGTTGGTCACGCAGCTCGATGTCGAGGCGGTCGCCGCCTCCAACACCTTCCGCATCCTCGCGCTCCAGAACGCCGCCGCGGATCGGGCCGCCACCATCCTCCAGGATCTCTTCAAGCAGCGTCAGCAGGCCGGAGCACTGCGCCCCGAAGACAGCCTGGTCATCTCCACCGACTTCCGCACCAACAGCCTCATCATCTCCAGCTCGGCCAGGTCCCTCGCCGTCGTCGACAGCCTGGTCAAGGCTCTCGATTCCGCGCAGGCCAGCCCCAGCGTCGCCCTGCACCTGCTCCCGGTCGAAGGGGCCGACGTCGCCCAGCTCGCCTCCAAGATCCAGCGTCTCATGCGTGAACGCATCGAAGCGGCCAGCCGCGCCGGCGGCGTGACGAACCCCCTCGACGCCTTCTCCATCGAGGCCGAGCCCAGCAACAACCTCCTCATCATCGCCTCGAGCGAGGAGAACTTCGGCGTGGTGAAGGAGCTCGTCGACGCGCTCGTCAAGAACGGGGAGGCCCTCGCCGCCGCCCTCGACACCGGGCTCATCCAGCTCAAGAAGATGACCGTCGCCGACGCCGTCACCCAGGTCACCGACATCTACATCAAGAAAGAAACCGAACGCCGCGGGCCCAACGCCGTCACCGTGTCGCCCAACGAACGCCTGAACGCGATCCTCGTCAACGGCACCGCCAAGGACATCCAGGAAATCCGCTCCCTCGTCGAACGACTCGAATCGACCGAGGTCGCTCTGGTCCGCCAGCTCGACCGCATCGAGCTCAAGAGCGCCAACAGCCTCGAAGTCGTCAACCTGCTCGAGAACGTGCTCTCAGGTCGCGGCGTCGGGGGCACGCGGCTCGGCGCACGCCAGGCCACCAAGATCCAGTACCTCCGCGATCAGATCGTCGATGAGCTGGTCGATGGCGACCGCCCGCCCACCGAGGCCGAAATCGACGGCGCGATCCGCGACCAGGTCACCCTGACCCCAGACATCCGCACCAACGCGGTGCTCGTCAACGCGCCGCCCCCCGTGCTCACGCTGATCCGAGAGATCATCAACGACCTCGACAGCAACAAGGCCGACCGCGAGATCGCCTACTTCCGGCTCGTCAATGCCGACGCGGCCCGCACGGCGGAAGTCCTCTCCCGCGTCTTCACCCTCCGCCAGCAGGGCACCAGCTACGTGCTCGTCCCCCGCGACGACTCGGCCAACTCAACCGAGGACTCGACGCCGACGGATACCTCGGCCCGTGTCACCGCGGTGCCCGACGAACGCCAGGCCCTCTCCATCGCTGTCGACGCCCGCACCAACACGCTGATCGTCTCAGGCACCCAGCGCTATCTCGACCAGGTCCGTGAACTGGTCAACAAGCTCGATTCCATCGAAGCCGTCGAACGCCTCCAGACCGTCTACCACCTCAAGAACGCCAAGGCCAAGGAAATGGCCACCACGCTCCAGGACGTCTTCCGTGCAGAGTCCTCGCTGACTCGCTCCACGCTCGGCACGCAGCAGATCGGCTCGCTCGAACGCCAGCTCGAAGCCGAGGTGACCGTCGTCGGCGACGAGAACAGCAACAAGCTGCTCATCGCCACCAGCCCGCGCTTCATCGACAAGGTCCTCAAGATCGTCGACGAGCTCGACGCCACACCTCCTCAGGTCACCATCCAGGTCCTCCTGGCCGAGGTCACCCTCGACAGCGAGGACTCCTGGGGCATGGATCTGCGCGTCGGGCCCTTCGGCGGCGACCTCTACCGCGCGTCATACTCCGGCGGCGGCTCCGGCGGCATCGTCAGCACCCTCGGCGGCGGCAACCTCGCCGTCTCTTCCGCCGACTTCTCCCTCCTCGTCCGCGCGCTCGAAGTCCAGGGCAAGCTCCAGGTGCTCTCGCGCCCGGAGGTCATGGTCAACAACAACAAGACCGCCTCCATTCAGGTCGGCGACAACATCGCCGTCGCCACCGGCTCCGAGCGAACCCCGCAGGGCTCCACACGCGCCGACGTCACCCGCGAGGACGTCGGCATCATCCTCGAGGTCACGCCCCGCATCTCCAACGACGGTTTCGTCCAGATGGACATCGCCCCCAAAATCTCCTCCCTCACCGCTCGCACCACGCAGGTCTCCGAAGACTTCTCGGCACCCGTCATCAACCAGCGAACCCTCAAAACCACCGTCAACGTCAAGGACGGCCAATCCGTCGTCATCGGCGGGCTCATCCAGTCCTCCGAGGAAGACCGCCGAACCAAGGTGCCCGGCCTCGGCGACATTCCCATCATCGGCCCCGCCTTCCGCACGACCAAGAAGTCCAACGTGAAGACCGAGCTCCTCGTCATCCTCACGCCGCGCGTCGTCCCCGGTGCCGGGCCCGACTGGGAAACCCGCATCCGCAAGCTCAACGACGATGCGATCAACAACATCACCGACCCGCTCCCGCTGCGTCAACACCTCGATGAACAGGACACCCGCACGCGAGAGATCCGCGAGCTCCTGACTCCCATGCCCGGCGACACGGGGCCCAAGTCCCACACCATCATCCGCCCGAGTCTCCCCGGAATGTTCGAGCCCGCCGCCGACCCCAACGCACCGGTCGATCTCCGCCGTGAGAGCAACGCGGGCGACAAGACCACCCCGCCACGCGATCGATGAGGACCACCCGTATGCCCAACCCTCCCTCGATTCGCCTTCGCACGACCTCGCTGCTCGCCCTTGCCTTGCTTTCGGCGGGGTGCGTGCCCGACAACCGTCCCAACGTTGCCATCGACCCGCCCAAGGAGCCCCGCCCCACGCGCCTGGTCATGACCACCACGCATCCGCGTGACGTCGACGGCAACGGCTACCCGGACACCCTCACCACGCGCGTCCACCTCTTCGAGCCTGAGGGCGGCTTCCCCCTCGCCGTCACCATCCCGGGGTGGTTCAAGTTCGATCTCATCTCCCGCGGCAAGACCGTCGCCTCCTGGACCATCAACCCCGAGCAGACCGCCGCACGACTGGTCCCAGACGCCGTCGGCCCCGCCTACGTCTTCGAGCTCTCCCTGCTCGAAGGCGGCCGCACCGACCGCATCGAGACCGAGACGATCGACCTGCGCTGTTCCTTCTACGCCGTCGCGGACGGCACCAATTCCCCGCCCCCGCGCGCCTCCAACGTGGTCTCCCGCCACTTCGGACGCACCCGCTGATTGCTCATGTTCTGTTCGGGTGGTACCGCATCCAACCACGTCCGTGAGCCCGCCACGGCCGTTCTCTTTGCGCAGTCTTGACACTGGCTTGACACAGTGTCAGGGACACGGGGGCTAGCCTCTCCGCGTTCGATCCGGGGCCTGATCTTCAGGCACATCCGACTCGTACTCACGGAGAACGCAGATGAAATCGTGGTTCAAAGTTGCTGCCGCCGTCACCCTCCTGACCGCTCTCCCGATGGTCGCGGGCTTCGGCCCGGAAGACAAGAAGTCGACCGTTCAGGTCGACGCCGCCCTCAAGGATTACACGCCGGTTCAGGGCATCTCCGGAACGATCAAGAGCATCGGCTCGGACACCCTCAACAACCTGATGACGCACTGGACCGAGCTCTTCAACAAGTACTACCCCGCCGTGCGTGTCGAGGTCGAAGGCAAGGGCTCGTCGACCGCCCCGCCCGCCCTCACCGCCGGGCAGAGCCAGTTCGGCCCCATGAGCCGCGAGATGAAGTCCGCCGAGATCGACGAGTTCGAGAAGAAGTGGGGTTACAAGCCCACCGCCCTCCGCGTCGCCGTCGACTCTCTCGCGATCTACGTCCATAAGGACTGCCCGCTCGACGAGATCTCGATGGAGAACGCGATGAAGGTCTTCTCCGTCGCAGGCCCCGAGATGACCTGGGGCGACCTCGGGCTCACCTCCGCCGAGTACAAGAGCAAGCCCGTGAGCCTCTACGGCCGCAACTCCGCCTCGGGCACCTACGGCTTCTTCAAGGAGCACGTCCTCGAGAAGAAGGACTTCAAGAACGCCGTCAAGGAACAGCCCGGCTCCTCCGCCGTCGTGCAGGGCGTCGCCAACGACAAGTTCGGCATGGGCTACTCCGGCATCGGCTACAAGACCGCCGACGTCAAGGCCCTCCGCGTGATCCCCAAGGGCGGGAAGGCCGGCGTCGCCGCCACCGCCGACAACGCCTACTCCGGCGAGTACCCCATCGCACGCTTCCTCTACATCTACATCAACCACGACCCCAAGAAGGCTCTCGACCCCCTCCGCGCCGAGTTCGTCAAGACCATCTACTCCAAGCAGGGTCAGGAGTCCGTCATCAAGGACGGCTACTTCCCCGTCACCGCCGACATCGCCCGCGAGGATCTCACCGTCCTCGGCATCAAGCCCAACTTCTAAGCCCACCGTCGGGTGTGCAGCCCGGCCTGAAAGTTCCTACACTGGGGTCGGACGCTCGACCGCGTCCGACCCCTTTTCCGTGCAGAGGACGTTCGAGTGATGACCAGCGGCCAACACCCGAGGGCGGGCCATCGAAACCGCCCCCGCCGCACGCGCTCATTCGTTCACTCCATCAACGCCTTCGCCGAAACCACCATCACCTTCGGCGGGCTCTTTGTCATCCTCGCCGTGCTCGGCATCTTCGTCTACCTCACCGCTCAGGTGCTCCCGCTTTTCACCAGCGGCTCCATCGAACCCCGCTCGGTCAATACCCTCGCCACCAAACCCGTCCCCCCGGCCGCCTCCCTCACCGACGAGTACCGCCGCGTCCTCCTCCGGCTCGAAGCCGACGGCACCCTCAACGCCGACCACGTTCCCGACGGCGTCCCCATCTCCCGCCTCTCCATCGCACCCGAAGGAGAGCAGGTCACTTCCCTCTCCTTCGAGCCCTCCAAAGGGCTGCTCGCGCTCGGCCTTGCCTCGGGAAAGGTCTCGCTGGGCACCATGGGATTCGACGTCAAGCTCCTCACGCCCGACGAGGCACCCCGAAGCGCCAGAAACCTCCGCATCGGCTCCAGTGAGATCCTCTCGCCCTCCGACACCTACCCCTTCGGCGGGGCGATCGAGAGAGTCTCCGCCGATCAGTTCCGACGAATCGCCCCCGTCGTCGATCTCAGGGCCCCGACCGCTCTCTCAAAGGAGGGCGTTTCGCCGATCGCTCGAATCGACTACCGCTCGAGCGCCTCACGCGAGTACCTCGTCGCCCTTCGCGCCGACGGCAAGGCCTCCTTCGACCTCGTCCGCACCACACGACCACTCGGCGGCGGCAAACCGAGATCAAAGCTCGAGGAATACTCCCTCCCCTTCGATCCACCGCCGGGCCTCGGGCTCCCAGGCTGGGTCTTCGTCACCGGCGACGGCCAGAGTGTGCTCGCTCTCTGGGACACCGGCCTGCTCCAACGCTACTCCACCGCGAGCCCCGAGCGAAGCGCCCCAGTCTTCGCCGAGTCCCTCCAACTGCTCGACCCCGACCGCAAAGTCACGGCCGCCGCCATGCTCTTGGGCGGGCTCACGCTCCTCGTCGGCGACGATTCCGGCACCGTCACCAGAGGCTTCCCCGCCGTCGACCCCGCGACCACAGTGCCCGGCGGCCAACGCTTCATCATCGCCGAACGACTCCAGCTCCACCAGTCCCCCATCTCAACCTTCGGCCTCTCCACACGCGACCGCACACTCGCCGTCGGCGACCATGCCGGATCCGTCGCCGTCTTCCACGCCACCAGCGGCAAGATGGTCCTCCCCCCCACCACCATGGGGCAGGGACGCGTGCTCGCCGCCGTTCTCACACCAAAGCTCGACACTCTTGCCGTGCTCGACCAGGCCGGAACACTCCGCGTCGACGAGTTCAACAAGGGATACCCCGAAGCCTCGTTCTCCTCCCTCTTCGGCCGAGTCCACTATGAAGGCCAGTTGGCCCCAGAATTCACCTACCAATCCTCGACCGGTGAGGACACATCCGAAGTCAAATACAGCATCGTCCCGCTGATCTCGGGAACGCTCAAGGCAACTTCCTTCGCCCTCCTCTTCGCCGTTCCGCTCGCCGTGCTCGGCGCCATCTTCACAAGCGAGTTTCTCTCCCGCGGCACGCGCAAGGTGGTCAAGCCCGCCATCGAGATGATGGCCTCGCTCCCCTCCGTCGTGCTCGGCTTCCTCGCCGGCATCGTCGTCGCTCCCTGGGTCGCCGACAACCTCTCGAGCGTTCTCATCGCCTTCATCACCGTGCCGCTCGCGATGCTCTCCGCCGGGTTCCTCTGGCAGCTCATTCCCCTCTCGGTAATCCGCAAAATCCCGCCTCTGGCCAAGGTCGGCGCCATGCTCGCGGTCTTCGCCGGCTCGCTCGCGGCCGCCTCCTTCCTCGGCCCTTCGCTCGAACGTTCCATGTTCGCCCCGTCCGATCCCGACCGTTGGGCGATGGCCGGGCTCGTTGAACCAGCCCCCGAGAGCGAGATTCCCTCCTGGGTGGGCGCACGCCCGACCATGTCCGGGGATGAGCGCCGCGAACTTCGCGCCTCCGGGCTGTACTTCAGCGAAGGCCGGGTCGTGCGGGCTCGTCCACCGGCTAGCGACGCCGAGTCCGCCGTCCTCGCCCAATCCGACCTCGCTCGCGAAGCCGCCGGCTCAAGGCTCACCGACTGGCTCAATGGCAACTTCGGCGACGCCACGCCGGGCTGGAAGTTGCTCCTCGTCGGCCCGGCCGCGATCGTCGCGGGGCTGGCCTTCCGCTTCTTCCTCGGCCGCCGCTTCGCCGATCTCAGCGACGGCGCGACCTACGCCCGATCAGCGCTGCTCGATCTTGGACGCTACGCCGTGCTCCTCGCACTGACCTTCGCCCTCGCCTGGCTCGGCGCACACGCCCTCACCGCGATCGGCCTCGATTCACGCGATCTGATCTTCGGGTCTTTCTCCCAACGCAACACGCTCGTCGTCGGGCTCATCATGGGCTTTGCCATCATCCCCATCATCTACACCATCGCCGAGGACGCCATGACCGCCGTCCCGGATTCTCTCCGCTCCGCCTCTCTCGGCTCGGGCGCGACACCCTGGCAGACCGCGATCCGCGTTGTCCTCCCCGTCGCCGCCTCCGGCATCTTCTCCGCCATCATGATCGGGCTCGGCCGCGCCGTCGGCGAGACCATGATCGTCGTCATGGCCACCGGAAACACACCCACCCTCGATTTCAACGCCTTCTCCGGGTGCCGAACGCTTTCCGCCAACATCGCCGTCGAAATGCCCGAAGCCGTCCAGGGCGACGTGCACTACCGCGTTCTCTTCCTCTGCGGCTTTGTGCTCTTCGTGCTCACGTTCGTCGTCAACACGTCGGCGGAAGTGGTCCGCCAGCGATTCCGTCGCCGGTCTGCCGCCCTCTGACCCCTCATGTCCGAATCCTCCACCGCCAACACCGACCACTCGCAGAAGCCCGCGCGGGCCCGCAGCCTCCGCCGCACCCCCATGGCCGCCCGCGGCGAACCCATGACCTGGATGATGGGCACCGCCCTCATCGCCTGTCTCGTGCTCATCCTCGCTCTCGTCTCCAAAATCGTCGCCGAAGGCGCTCGCACCTTCTGGCCACGCCCGATCGAACTTGTCACCCTCGTCGCACCAGAAGGCCAGCAACCCCGCTCGTTCCTCGGCATCCCGCTCAAGGAAGAGCCCTACACCCCGACGCCCCCCGCCTCGAAGAACGACGCCGGGCCGGCAACGCCCTGCCCGGCTCGTTCGCCCCCGACGGCCGCCCCGTTCGACGTCAGTACCGCGTCGGCAATCGCGAAGTCAACAGCGTCCCCTTCCTCTGGGTCCCCATCGCCGACATCGCCTCAACCTCGACCCCCGCCTCCGCCGCCATGCTCGAACGAACCGGCTGGGGCATCTGGCTCGGCACACCCCGTGCGATCTACACCGTCGCTCTCTCGCCGCTCGACGAATCCAAACCTTTCGAGCCCGAGTCCACGATCGACCTCGACGGCAGGCCCGCACGCGTCGTCCGAGACATTGTCGAATCCGGCGACGTTCGCCAACTCCGAACCCGTACCTACCTCTCCGAGGGTGAGGCCGAAACCTGGAAAGCGTTCCCCTCGCTGCACGCCGAAGCCCTCGCCCGCCGCGCAGAAATCCGCACCCTCGAGAAGCACGACATCGGCGCCATCAACGATCAGATCGCTCACGCCCAGATCGCCCTTCGTGCCGTCGAGATCGCCCACGCTCGCAACGCCACGCTCCGCCGGCTTTCGCTGCCGCTGTGGGCACTGATCGCCGCGGGTGCCGCAGCCTGCGCTGCCATCGCTGTGGTCATCGGCCGCAGACTCTCCGACCTCCCCCCCACTCGACGCGGGTTCCGACCGGTCCTGGGTCGACGTGTCGCTGTCGTACTCGCGATGGGGCTCGGTCTCGCCGCATGGCTCGAGCGCCCGTGGGGCAACGCCCCCGTCAGCGACGCCCAGCTCGCCGCGGCCCGCGAAGCCAACGAGCGGACGCTGGCGGAGCTCAACACGCAGTACGAGACCACGCTCGCTCGCAAGAACGAACTCGCTCGACACGACGAGTCCTTCCGCGTCGAGTTTGTCGATGCCTCGGGGGCGATTGCTCCTCGTGCCCAATCCTCCCCCGGCGACCCCCTGGCGCTCTCTCAGATCGTCCGTGCCGTCCGCGCGAACGAACTCTCCGCCACCGAAAAACTGGGCGTCTACCTCTCCCGTTGGAACGAGTTCCTCACCGACGATCCTCGCGAAAGCAACTCCGAGGGCGGCGTCTTCCCCGTGATCTTCGGCACGGTCACCATGACGCTGCTCCTGAGCATCCTTGTCGTGCCTCTCGGCGTCATCGCCGCCCTCTACCTCCGCGAGTACGCCTCCCAGGGCGTCATCACCTCGATCCTCCGCATCGCCATCAACAACCTCGCCGGCGTCCCCTCCATCGTCTTCGGGATGTTCGGGCTCGGGTTCTTCTGCTACACGCTCGGCGGTTACATCGATCGCGGACCCGACAGAGCGCTCCAGCTCGCCCCGGGCATCTGGTGGATCTGGGCCGCGGCCGCCGTCCTCGTCGTTCTTGCCTCGCTCGCCTTCGCCATGCTCTCAAGGCCCGTCCCGGGACAGCCCGCGACCTCCAGGCACCGCTGGCTCGGCTTCTTCACCGCGGGCTTCTGGTTCGCCGCGTTCGCCCTGGCGGTCTTCCTCGTCGCACACACCCCCTACTTCCATGGCTTCTTCGAGGCCAAGCCCTCCGAAACCTTCCGCGGGCGTGGCCTTCTCTGGGCCTCGCTCACGCTCGCCCTGCTCACGCTGCCCGTTGTGATCGTCGCGACCGAGGAAGCCATCGCCGCCGTGCCACGCACCATGCGCGAAGGCTCGTACGGCTGCGGCGCGAGCAAGTGGCAGACGATCTGGCGCATCGTGCTCCCCGGCGCGATGCCCGGCATCATGACAGGCATGATCCTCGCGATGGCCCGCGGCGCGGGCGAGGTCGCCCCGCTCATGCTCGTGGGCGCCATGAAACTCGCTCCCGAACTGCCCTTTTCCTCCTCCTTCCCCTTCATCCACGCCGACCGCTCCTTCATGCACCTGGGCTTCCACATCTTCGATCTTGGCTTCCAAAGCCCGGACTCCGAGGCAGCCCGACCCCTCGTCTGGACCACCACGCTCCTGCTGATCACCATCGTCTTCTTTCTGAACCTCGCCGCGATCTTCATCCGATCCCGACTTCGCGCCCGCGGCGGAGGAGCCTCGATCTAACGCCACACGCCCGCCGGAGGCGAACAATGAGCCCAACCATGACCGACGCACCTCCCTCCACGCCCTCGATCAAACGCATCAGCCTCGGCGCTGAGCCCGCCGCGGCCCATCGCAATTACCGCGTCATCGACGCCATCCGCTCCGGCAAAACCTCTACCCCCGAGGTCCACGATTCGCTCGCCAACGAGGAGCCCGTCATCCGAACCAAGGACTTCTGCCTCTGGTACGGGTCCGCCAAGGCCATCCACGAAGTCTCCATGTCCATCCCACGCGGACGCGTCACCGCACTCATCGGGCCCAGCGGCTGCGGCAAATCCACCCTCCTCCGCTCCGTCAACCGCCTCAACGACCTCATCGACGGCGTCCGAGTCTCGGGCGACATGCTCCTCAACGACGACCCCATCTATTCCCCCCACGTCGACGTGATCGACCTGCGCAAACGCCTCGGCATGGTCTTTCAGAAGCCCAACCCCTTCCCCAAGTCGATCTACGAGAACGTCGTCTACCCGTTGCGGATCGACGGCGAACGCCGAAAGGCCGTCCTCGCCGAAGCCTGCGAGCGATGCCTCAAGGCCGCCGCACTCTGGGAGGAAGTCAAGGACCGCCTGCACGAGTCGGCCCTGGGACTTTCGGGCGGACAGCAGCAGCGTCTCTGCATCGCCCGCGCGATCGTCGCCGAGCCTGAAGTCCTTCTCATGGACGAACCCTGCTCGGCCCTGGACCCCATCGCCACACTCCGCATCGAGGAACTCATCCACGAGGTCTCGCAGCGGTACACCGTGCTGATCGTGACGCACAACATGCAGCAGGCCGCCCGCGTCAGCGACTACACCGCCTTTATGTACCTCGGCCGCCTGGTCGAATACGGGCGCACCGCCGACCTCTTCCAGAACCCTCGCCTCAACGAGACCGAGGACTACGTCACGGGTCGTTTCGGCTGATCAATCGTCGCAGCACGACCGCTCGCGCCGTGCCGCCGTCCTCCGCGTGCAGGCGCACTTCGCCCCGCTGCCTCAACGTCCCCTCACGGACCCGCACGCTCACGCTGCCGTCGATCTCGATCTCGGTCGAAAGCCACCCGCTCGACTCGGCCCGGACGATGCGGCGTCCGTCGGCGAATCGAACGCACGCCCGCCAGCCGTCGCCCTCGACCTCCATCACACTCGGGTCACAGGCCAGCACGTCACACCGCTGCCACGTGACAGGAACTTCGATCTCATACTCCGGGTGGTCGGGGTCGTGAAGGACGACCAACGTCCGCCCGCCGTCCTCGCCGCGTCCGAGCCGAACACGCAACTCCCAGTCGGAAGTATCGCCGCCGCGCGTCAGCTCCGCCGCGACGACGCCCGCGTCCCGGACCGACAATCGCCGCGGACGATCGAGCCGCACCCGCGCGTGCCCCGTTCCTTCCCTTCCCACCGGGAGAAGTCCCAGACTCAGAACGGACGGCCAGACCTCGGCCCGGATCTTCGGCGTCCCGCCAACCCGGACCGCGACGACGCCCTCTCCAGCCCCGCGAACAAGCCGCACGCTCGTCTGTTCAACCTCGCCAGAGGCGAGTTGCGGTCGGATCTGCACACGCCCGAACAGCGTGGCGGACCTGAACGGGCCCTCCCCGGCGTCAACCACCGCCATCGCGGCGCAGGCGCAGGTCGATGTGCCACGCTCCACTCGGAAGGGGGCATCCTCACCCTCGAGCCGAAGGGTAAAGTGCACTTCATCACCCACGGCGTAGGCGCCCGCGTCGAGATCAACCACGGTGGTCTCGCCGGTGGCGGGCGCCAGCACCACCCCCAGGTCGATCGACCGGAGCACCGAAGCGTGCGGCTCGACCGTCGGCGATGGCGCCTCGTACGCCCCGAGCTGCGCCGTCTCACCTCCGAGCCTCAGTTCATCCGAGAGCACGACCATCTTGTCCGAGGGCCCAAGCCCCGCCCGGAGCCAGATCTGCGACCAGCCGAGCCGCTCGGCCCGACCGAGCGAAGCGTCCAGCATCACGGCCTGATCGCCGATCGGAAGCACGACCACGAAGTGCCCGACCGATCGTTCCCCGCCGCCGACCCCATCGACCGCTCGGGACGTGCCCGGATACAGGAGGACCACCGGACGCCGCGCGGATCGCAGTGTGTCGATGCTGACCGCGCCGACGGCGACCGCGGGATGAACCGCGTTCAGAGCGGCGTACATCGCGGCGAGACTCACGCCGCCCTCTTCGGGGGGAAGCGATGTGACCAGATCCTGGTAGCTGCGCGGCCGCTCGACGAGCAACGCGTAGATGTACGCGGCCTTGGCCGCGCACGCTTGATCCTGGCCCGTGGTGACGGATGTCGTGGCGGGTGGCGTGGCTGGGCCCTGGGCCTTCGCGGACCACGACGCCCCGCACGCGAACAGGACAACCATCCCGATCAATGCTCGGAATGAACGCACGGTTGCTGCCCTCGGCCTGTCAACGGCGGGCGAGCTGCCACACACCCCAGCCTATGGCCGCGCCGAGGCCGGCAGTCAGGCCGATCAGGGCGACAATCGGCAGCCCCTTGGGGCTCGGTGTGTTGGCGCTCGCGGCGAGAACCCGACCTTGCGAGGTGAGATCGTTGAGTTCGCGTTCGAGCTTCTTCGCATCCGCGATGGGCGTGGACGGGCCGCGTTCGCCGTCGAGCAGCAGGTACCGCTCGCCGCTGCGAAAATCGATCATGTCCAGCGCGCCGCGTGCCAGCTCGGGCGCAAGGTCGGCACCGGCCTCGAGCGTGCGGACCTCTGTTCTCGTGAACTGCTGCCAGGTCTCAGGCGACGGGTCGTCAGGATCGGTCATCCGCACGACCCTCGGCAGCCACAGCCCGGGCCGGACTTCATCGAAGTCCGACGCGATGGTTCCGTTGATGAGCCCGGGCTGGCCCGTTTCCGGATGACGCGAGACGACGAACGTCGACTTGACGGGCATCAGACCGACGTCACGCCCGAGCCAGAACGTGAACACCGAGTCGGGCCTGCCTTCCCTCGCCACTTCGAGCTTCCAGCAGCTTTGCCCGCCTACCACTTCGGGTTCCGGAGCAACAACCGCGATCCACTGCGGATCGGCGAGGACGGCGTCGAGGGTCAGAGGCTGCACGCCTCCGAAGGCGATCGTTTCGAAATTGGCGATCGAGTGCGTCGGGAAGAACTCGGTGTTGAGTCCGCTCCAGACCGCCACGGGCATCCCCGGCTGCGTGTCCCTCTCGGACCGCTCGCGGATTCGGAAGGTGTCTCTGCCGTCAAAGAAGGCGATGCCGTGCATGAAGGGCCCTTGGCCGGGCGCTTCGTACCCGTAGTACCAGGACTCGACTCGCTTCTTGCCGTTCTCGCCCCACGTGAAGATGCTGCGGCGCTGCGTCGAGCGTGGTTCGCGAGACTCGGGGTCCTCGCCGAACGCACGCACCTCGTTCATGCAGGTGATCGACAGCCCGCTGAGCAGGGAGCGGGCGATGCCGAGTTCCTCGCGGATATCGGCGGGCGTGGGCGGGGCGGAGACCGTCGCCGCGAAAGAGATGAGAACGGACGCGAAGGGCATGAACGCCATAGTTTGGCTCCTTTCCTCGTTCGAACATGGAACAGACACTTCTCGCCAGCGCAAGAAGCATGAGACGCGCAGAGTCATGGGCAGGTCGTGTAGACGCCGCAACCCACATAGACAGCCGGGTGATAGGGATAGCACGTTCCGGCGAGGCAGTAGCCTTTGGTTCCGTTGATGGGCGGGTCGCGGTCCTTGCACCAATTGAGCTGAGCCATGGTGCATTGAGGACCGGTGCCGGAGGACGAGCACTCCTCGTTGGCGAATGGCTCGTGATTGCAGATGACGCAGATCGAATTGTCCCCTCCGGAACAGCCCTTGCCGGGGCATCCGTTGGTGCTTCCGTTCGGGTTGCACCTTCTGATGCCCGTATCGGCGCCGGCCAAAGCCCGCATGTGCTCCGCCGAGATCGGCTGAGCCGCGAGGCCCCCTTTTTCGCGGACCTTCATGCTTCCCGCGGCGAGCACCGATCCGAAAAGGAGGGTGGAAAGCGAGACGACTGTCATGGTTGCTGCAACTCGCATCGGGGTACCGTAACCGGGAGCATCGTCTGTCGCAAGCGGTGACTTTATGATGTGAGACGTTTTCCACATTATCGGCCCCCATCCCTCCGGCACCCCTGCCGAACCCCTCACCGCATCCGCGGCCCATGAGACAACCCCGATGTCGGCGGATCCGTTCACACCCGGTATCGGGATCTCGCGAACCCGCGTCGGCGTTCGCAGGAATCGAGCGATCATGTTCTGAAGCGGGTCTCCGCGTGCGGCCCGATATGAAGGCGTACGATTCAGGATCTTAGAACCGCCCGATTGTTCGTGTTTTATTCGGGCCTCACGACGGACCGGAACATGACTGCTGACCCATCTTCGACCAGCCCGCGCGGCGTGCAACCCTCGATCAATGCTTGGAGCGCGGAGTATCTCGACGCGGCGTACGCCCAGTTCAAGGCCGACCCGAACAGCGTGCCCGCGGACGTGCGCGCCTTCTGCCAGGGCTTTGACCTCGGCGCGGCGCAACCGGCCGGCGGCGGCGCGTCGACGATCGAGATCGCGGCGGACCGGCTGGTCGAGGCGTATCGGACCCACGGGCATCTGGCGGCGCAGATCGATCCGCTGGGCGGTGGGCGTGGAGAGGTCGCGGCGCTGAGTCTGTCGACGTTCGGGCTGAGCGAGTCGGACCTGGGCAAGCCGCTGGCACGCGGCGGGACGCTCGGGGAGCTTGTGGGGCGGCTCAAGTCGGTGTACAGCGGGACGCTTGGCGCGGAGTTCATGCACGCGCCGAGCCCGGAGGAACGAGCGTGGTGGATCGCGCGGCTGGAGTCGCCGATCGCCCTGAGCGAGGAGCACAGGAGGTCGATCCTCGGGGCGCTCACGCAGTCGGAGACGCTCGAGCGCTGGCTGAGCAAGCGGTATCAGGGGAAGAAGCGATTCAGCCTGGAGGGGGGCGAGACGCTGATCCCGATGCTGCGGATGATGACCGACCGGGCGGGGGAGCTCGGGACGCGTGAGATCATCGTGGGGATGGCGCACCGCGGGCGTCTGAACGTGCTGCGGAACTACCTGGGCAAGGGTCTGGATCGGCTCATCACGGAGTTCGAGGACTCGTGGACCGAGGGTGCGGACGCCGGGGGCGGGGACGTGAAGTACCACCGCGGGTATTCGTTTGATCAGATCACGCCGGCGGGCCCGGTCCACCTGTCGATGCTGAACAACCCGAGCCACCTTGAGAGCGTGAACCCGCTGGTGATGGGGCGAGCGCGGGCGAGGCAGGACGCGGCGTCGGCGGAGGGGCGTGACGGGCGGCGCGAGATCGCGGCGTTGCTGATTCACGGGGACGCGGCGGTGATCGGGCAGGGCGTGGTGGCCGAGTGCATCAATATGTCGTACCTGGAGGGGTACCACGTCGGGGGGACACTCCACGTGGTGATCAACAACCAGGTCGGGTTCACGACGGACGCGTCGGACTCGCGGTCGACGTCGTACTGCACGGACGTGTCGAAGATCACGAGCGCGCCGGTGCTGCACGTCAACGGGGACGACCCGGAGGCGTGCGTGCGGGCGGCGTGGCTGGCGATCGAGTATCGCCACGCGTTCGGGAAGGACGTGTGGATCGATCTGGTGTGCTTCCGCAAGCACGGGCACAACGAGCAGGACGAGCCGGGGTACACGCAGCCCGGGATGTACGCGAAGATCCGTGCGCACCCGGGGACGCGGGCGATTTATGCGGAGCGGCTTGAGCGCGCGGGCGTGATCACTTCGAACGAGGCGCAGGGGCTGATCGACGCGGAGATCGCGTTGCTGGATGAGGTGCAGACGCAGGTCAAGAGCAAGCCGGTGAACCCCGTGCCGCCGCCGGGGCAGGGGCGTTGGGCGGGGTTCGTGGGGCGGTACAGCTTTGAGCACGTGCCGACGGCGGTCAGCGAGCAGGTTCTGGCGGAGGTGTGCGGGGCGTACGCGAACCTGCCGGGGGGCTTTACGCCTCACTCGAAGCTGAAGGGCTTGCTGGAGTCTCGGGCGAACCTGCCGAAGACGAAGAAGCTGAATCACGCGGACGGGGAGCAGTTGGCGTTCGGGACGCTGCTGCTGGAGGGGACGCCGATCCGGTTGAGCGGGCAGGACTGCCGGCGTGGGACGTTCACGCAGCGTCATGCGGTGCTTCGTGACGAGAAGACGGGCGAGCGTGTGGCGCCGCTGAACCACATCCGCGAGAAGCAGGCGAAGATGCAGGTGTGGGACAGCCCGCTGAGCGAATACTCGGTGATGGGGTTTGACTACGGGTATTCTCGGGCGAACCCGCACGCGCTGGTGATGTGGGAGGGGCAGTTCGGGGACTTCTGCAACAC
>ERZ761602.2491-NODE-2491-length-28676-cov-56.307746_pt1 | contig 28676 bp, 27 predicted proteins | sample MGYA00512165_ERZ761602 | MGnify/ENA primary metagenome ERZ761602 (study PRJEB28899, sample SAMN02445085) | bioreactor sludge metagenome | biome: EBPR sludge; isolation source: Thorneside wastewater treatment plant | place: Australia: Brisbane, Thorneside...
TGAGAGGCCGGTTTCCGGCGCCGAACTAAGAAGGTCGCTCGTCGCGTCCCGACCCGTTGCTGCCGTTCAGCATTCAGGGAATGCTGTCATTCAACGTCTAAGGTGAGGGGCGCTACGCCGGCTTTGGCGGCGTAGCGCCCCAGCGGTGAAGCCGCGCCTTCACCGCAATGTTCCGCCGTGACGATTCGGCGAAAGAATAGTCAGTACCTCAGAGAACCACACGCCTCCCGCCCTTGACCGTCGCCTCCCGTCCCGCGACACCGATAAACCCAGGGCGGGGGGTTGCCTTGGTTGAGTGGAGCGCAAGTGCCGTCGTTACGCCGCGCGTTGGCTGCGGCGTCACTCACATAGGTAGCAACCATGTCTGCTTCCACCCAAGCCCTCCCGCGCCCAAGGCTCTGGATAGGAACATACGTTACGACGTGATTCTTTTTCTGTTCAAACGACACATCTAAGAGTGCGCCACTGCTGTCAGCAGGCACTGTGCTAACTACATCGATCGATAATCTGCACAGTTGGTATCCGCTTGGAGCCCACCAGTCGAATTTCTGCTCGTCATCCTCTGTTCCCCCCGCCACGTGTGCGACTGTCGTAACAGCACTGGCAAATTTCACCGCATTGGGCGGAACTCCCATCGAAGTAGCCGCAGCGCTGATGGCGTTCTTACATATCGGATTGTTCAAGCATTCTTGGACCGTATTCGCGAGCGACTTGGGCTCACGGACTCTATCTAAATGGAATGCTCTTACAACAAGTTCATCGGCAAGAACGTATGGCGAGGAAAGAGCGCCGACCAACCCAAGCAAGGCCATTAAGGTACGACGTGGTTCTGCATTCATGATTGCTTATCATCCCGTAGGCCGCGTCGGTTTAAAGGGAGTGACAGCACGGCGGCAAAGTGCTGACGCCCAACCTTGTTTTCGGGCCACTGCACTGCTGCGCAATATGGCCTCCGCTCCGTAATATCGGACACCAACCTGCCCGAAGAAACTAAAAAAATTAGCAATCTATCGGGGTTTGGTGCCTCTTCTTCTCCTACTAACAGTGCGGCAAATCCCGCAACGCCAAAACTCACCGACCGTAGCGCATCCAGATGGACGATGTCTTCTTGCTGCGCCGAGGTTTCACTACATTCTTTCGACCGGCATGAGTCCGTCGTCATGTCCTGAATTCAACATAGACGAACACCATCGATCGGCAAGTGAAATGTAACGGCCACTGTCCGCTTCTGGCCGGAGTCGTGAGGTCACGAACGGGAGCTTCGTGGCAGCGAAACTCACAGAAGACCCCTGTGCTCAGCGGCGACTTCGGGGAAGTCCGGATGCCCGGTCTGGGTCGGTCTGCGACCGACGCCTACTCGGGTTCATCGCCGGAAAGCCGCCGCTGGATATTCGCTTCCCGTAAGCTGCCGCTCGCCGACGAGTCGTCTCGACCCACTGCTGCCATCGGTGTCGGTGAGAAGCGGTCACTCAACGTCCGAATTCAGCGGCCGCCGAACGCAGTCCGCTGCAATGAAGGGTTGGGCGTCATTGCACCGAACGACTTACTGCCCAAAACCAGCACCCGATGGCGGCGTCTTCAATCGCGGTTCCGCTCGCCCAATGTCCCCTACACCGACATTAGAATTTGTCGAAATTGTCGCTACGCTGTCATCTTCCTTCGGAGGGCATGGATTCCCTCTGCAGGAGAGAATCTGTCTCCATTCTTGCGGCGTATCCTTGCAGATACCTTTTCGCTTGAATTCGTTAAGCAGGTCAGGTCTGACACCAATCACCTGAACGATGCCTTCGACCGAAGATTGACTTTGGCCAGGGCCTGGGCTTGGCGTGTCTGTATATACACCTGCATGATTCGGGAAAATCTTGACGTCAACCGACGACGTTCCGCCCCCTGAAAATATACTCGTGATCGCAACTCGCGATGTGCAATACGAATAGCCCGGGGGAAAGGGTAAGTCATAGAAAGTTTCATTTCCCTCTACTCTTGCCGGCGGGACGGCCACTTCAAGTGCAAGGCGGACGTAGCCGGGGTCGATGCCCATTACGCCCGCCAATCCCGAAATTAAACTCTGCGTATCTCGATTGCCGAGAATGCAGGCTAAGTCACACGCGCGTCGATATGAATCAAATTTTAATTGTGTAACGGCAAAGACCTCGCGCCCAGTCTGCGCCGAAGTTCCGGTACAGCATAAAGCTAGTCCCCCTAGTGCGACCGCCTTGACCAACCCATGTACTGACCTGTTCATCACTGGATCCTCCGGTTGTTGGAGCGGTAACAATGCTGCGGCAACTCAAGCCGAGCTGTGCTAACTGTACCTGGATTATCGCGAAGTTCATGACGCCCAACTTTGTCTTGGGGCGACAGCCCTGCTGCGTAACATTGCCCCTGCTCCAAAACATCGGACACCAAATGTTCGCGAAAAACAGGTCTGGCCTTGGTTTCCGGCTCGCAACGGCATTCTCGACACGCAATAACAGAGCAGCAAAACCGGCGATCCGATTACCTGCGCAGCCTATCGCATTCCGGTGCTGGATGCCCACTTCGGGTGCCGATCCGCATCGATCGCTTGTGGCCGATAAGAGCCTCCTGTCCTGCCATTGTTTCAACATAGACGAGCGCCATCGGCCCGCAAGTGAAATGTAACGGTCACCGGCGGCTGATGGCCGGGTGTGTGAGGTCACGAACGGCAACTTCGTGGCAGCGAAACTCACATGAGGCCAGCATGCCTGAACGGCGGCTGCAGGGAAATCCAGGTGACCGCTCGGGGTCGAATCGAGTCGCCTGTCACAGACATCCTCTGTCCCCCCTGTCATCATCCGCTCCTCCTCCGCATCGACACCCCACCCCATGCGCCACCAAGGAAAGATCACCACCTGGAAGGACGACAAAGGCTTCGGCTTCATCACGCCCAACGGCGGCGGCGAGCCGGTCTTCGTTCATGTCAGCAGCCTCGCCAACCGCCAGCGCCGGCCGGAGGGCAACGAGCTCGTCAGCTACGATCTCGCCACCGATGCCAAGGGGCGGCCGCAGGCGAAGGCCGTCGCCTTCGTCGGAGAGCGCGCGGTGGCGCGGGCCGCGCCGGGGCGCAGCGCCCTGCCCCCGCTGTTCGCGGCGGGCTTCTTCGTTTTGCTGGGGGCGCTGGCCTGGCTCGGGCGGCTGCCGCTGGCGGTGCTCGGGCTGTACGCGGCGGCGAGCGTGGTGGCCTTCCTCGCCTACGGGCACGACAAGTCGGCCGCGGTGCGCGACGCCTGGCGCGTCAAGGAGAACACGCTGCACCTGTTCTCGCTGCTCGGCGGCTGGCCGGGGGCGCTGGCGGCGCAGCGGCTGTTCCGCCACAAGTCTTCCAAGGCCTCGTTCCAGACCACCTACTGGGTCACCGTGGTGCTCAACTGCGCGGCGCTCGCCTGGCTGCTGTCGCCCTACGGGGCGCAGACGCTGCAGGCGATGCTGGCGGCGATCTGAGCTGCAGCCCGCCTCCCCAATCCCCCCGCCACCAGCCCCGGAGTCTCCGCGCATGCCCCCCGACGTCGTCGTCTCCCTCTCCGACACCATCGAGCACGACGAGGTGCTGGCGCTCTACGTCGCCAATCGCTGGTCGTCCGCCGAGAAGCCCGAGCTGCTGATGCGCGCGCTGCGCGATTCGCACGCGCTGGCGACCGCGCGCGTGGACGGGCGGCTGGTGGGCCTGGTCAATGCGATCTCGGACGGGCACCTTGTGGCGTATTTCCCGCACATGCTGGTGCTGCCCGAATTCCAGCGCCAGGGCATCGGGCGCCGGCTGATGGCGGCGATGCTCGAGCGCTACCGCGACTTCCACCAGCTGATGCTGACCGCCGACGGCGACGCGGTCGCGTTCTACGAAGCGATCGGCTTCACGCGCGCTGGACGCACGGTTCCGATGTGGATCTACGCGGGAACGGATCACTGAGGCATGGCAGGGACGCGGTAGCCACCACGGCCCGGCGCACCCCGCTCAGCGCCCTTCTTCCCCGCCCTCGCCCGCAGCCAGCGCCCAGATCCCCCGAACCGCCAGCTCGAAGGCGCCGAACTGGCGGTCGGCGATCATCAGTCCGATCTGCTCGATGCGCGCGCCATGCAGCGCCGGCGCATCCACGGCCGGTCGGCCGCGCCAGGTGGGCCGGAAGGCGGCCAGTGGCAGGCGCACCCGGGTCCACGTGCCGGCCGGCGGTTCGAAGCCGGCCTGGTAACTGACGCCATCGAAACCGTGGTCGGTGCGCAGGTTGAGCTTGTAGCGACGGCCGTCGCCGCGCACGTCCAGTTCGATGGCGTCGAACGCTTCCGGATCGAATTCGCCGGAGGCGCGGTGGACGACCGCGCTGCGTACCGAGGCGAACCCGCCGTTGTTGTCCGCCGACACCAGCCCGGCGAACACCGCGTGGCCGGCCGGATCGAAGCGTAGCGCGCTGCGCGACACGCCGCCCATGACGCGATCGTCGATCGCCGACCAGGTGGCGACCGACTCGGGGCGGTCGAAGAGGAAGAGCGTCTGGGCCATGGCCGGATTATGGGCTCGCGCGGCGCAGCCGCGCCATCTCCGCGCGCGACGGGTGCGGCCGGCACGGTTGCGTGCGCAACGCAAGCTGCGCGATAGTGCGCTCCCCATCGAACAAGAAGCCGCAGCCCGCGCGCTGAAGCGACCACACAGGAAACCCCGCATGACCGCCCTCTTCCAGCCCTTCAAGCTCAAGGACCTCACCCTGCGCAACCGCATCGCCATCCCGCCGATGTGCCAGTACTCGGCCACCGACGGCGTGGTCAACGACTGGCACCGCGTGCACTACCCCGCGCTCGCGCGCGGCGGCGCCGGGTTGCTCATCGTCGAGGCCACCGCGGTGGCGCCCGAAGGCCGCATCACCCCGGGCTGCCTCGGCCTGTGGAACGACACCCAGGCCGCCGCGCTGGCGCCGATCGCGGCCTCGATCAAGGCCGCGGGCGCGGTGCCCGGCATCCAGATCGGCCACGCCGGCCGCAAGGCCAGCGCCAACCGCCCGTGGGAGGGCGACGACCACATCGCCGCCGACGATGCGCGCGGCTGGGAGACCCTGTCGCCCTCGGCCACGGCCTTCGGCGCCCACCTGCCCAAGGTGCCGCGCGAGATGACGGTGGACGACATCGACCGCGTGCGCGCGGACTTCGTCGCCGCCGCGAAGCGCGCGCGCGCGGCCGGCTTCGAGTGGCTGGAGCTGCACTTCGCCCACGGCTACCTCGGGCAGTGCTTCTTCTCGGTGCACGCCAACCAGCGCAGCGACGCCTACGGCGGCAGCTTCGAGAACCGCAGCCGCTTCCTCGTCGAGACCGTGCGCGCGGTGCGCGCGGTGTGGCCGGAGAACCTGCCGCTGACGGTGCGCTTCGGCGTGATCGAATACGACGGCCGCGACGAGGAGACGCTCGCCGAGTCGGTCGAGCTCGCGCGCAAGCTCAAGCGCGAGGGGCTGGACTTCCTCAACGTCAGCGTCGGCTTCTCGACCCTGAAGGCCAAGGTGCCCTGGGGCCCCGCCTTCCTCGCCCCGGTGGCCGCGCGCGTGCGCCGCGAGGCCGGGCTGCCGGTGGCCGCGGCCTGGGGGATCGACAACCCGGCGATCGCCGACGCCTGCGTGCGCGACGGCCAGCTCGACCTCGTCATGGTGGGCCGCGCCCACCTCGCCAACCCGCACTGGCCGATGCACGCCGCGCGCGCCCTGGGCGTCGAGCGCCCGACCTGGGTGCTGCCGGCGCCGTACGCGCACTGGCTGGAGCGCTACGCGGGGGCGTGACGCGGGCGGACCGCAGGCAGCCTCCGCGCCGGCTGCTGCCCGGAGGCCACATGCGGCCCAATGCCTCGCCTCAGCTGTGCAGGATCTCGTACAGCCGGCCCCAGCGCTCGCTGAAGATGCCCGGGTCCATCTCGCGCACGCGCTCCATGCGCGGCACGAAGTCCATGTGGGCGAGGATGTCGCGCTCGATGTCGATGCCGGGCGCCACCTCGAGCAGCTCCATGCCGCCCTCGCGGGTGAGCTGGAACACCGCGCGCTCGGTCACGTACATCACCGTCTGCCCGACGCCGGCGGCGTAGTGGCCGCTGAAGGTGATCTGCTCGACGTGGTCGAGGAACTTGCGGCTCGTGCCCTCGTGGACGATCTCGAGGCGGCCGTCGGCGGCGCGGATCTCCAGCCCGCCGGCGGTGAAGGCGCCGCAGAACACCACCTTCTTGGCGTTCTGGGTGATGTTGATGAAGCCCCCGCATCCCACCGGCCGGCCGCTGAATTTGGACACGTTCACGTTGCCATGCACGTCGGTCTGGGCGAGGCCGAGGAAGGCCACGTCGAGGCCGCCGCCGTCGTAGAAGTCGAACTGGTAGCCCGGGTCGATGGTGGCGTCGGCGTTGCTGGCGTGGGCGAAGTCGAGTCCGTCGGCGGGGATGCCACCGATCGGGCCGGTCTCCAGGGTCAGCGCCATGAGGTCCTGCACGCCCTCCTCGGCTGCGATCGAGGCGATGCCGGCGGGCACGCCGATGCCGAGATTCACGATCGCGCCATGGCCGAGCTCGACCGCGGCGCGACGCGCGATGATCTTGCGCTCGTCGAGCGGCAGCCGGCGCAGCGAGCCGACCGGCACGCGGATGTCGCCGGCGAAGGCGCGGTTGTACTGCGTGCCCATGGTCTGCATGTGGTTCTCGGGGCGGCCGACGACCACGTGGTCGACCAGGATGCCCGGCACCTTGACCTGCTTCGGATGCAGGGTGTTGTTCTGCACCACCTGCAGCACCTGCGCGATGACGATGCCGCCGTTGCGCTTCGCGGCCTGGGCGATCGAGATCGACTCGTTGAAGATGCCCTCGTCCTCGACCGTGATGTTGCCGTTCTCGTCGGCGGTGGTGCCGCGGATCAGCGCCACGTCGATCCGCGGCGCGCGGTAGAACAGCCACTCCTGGCCGTCGAAGTCGACGCGCTCGACGATCTCCTCGGTGGTGGCCGAATTGAGCTTGCCGCCCTCGATGCGCGGATCGACGAAGGTCTCCAGGCCGACCTTGGTGATCAGCCCGGGGCGGCCCGCCGCCATCTCGCGCGGCAGCACCACCAGGACGCCCTGCGGCAGGTTGTAGGCCTCGATGCGGCTCTCCATGATCAGCTGCATCAGCACCGGCCCGCCCACGCCGAAGTGGCCGCCGACGATGCGCTTGATCATGCCCGGCTGGGTGAGGTGGAAGATGCCCCGGTTCTTGCCGTTACCGAGCCCGCAGGCGTGCCAGATGGTCATGTCGCGCGGATGGCCGGTGGCCTCGAAGCGCTCGCGGATCGAGATCGCGACCTCCTCGGCGAAGCCCGCCAGGCCCACGCCGCTGCAATACAGCGTGGCGCCGTCCTTGATCAGCTTGCCCGCCTCGGCGGCGGGAATCACTTTCGATTTTGCCATTGGTCCAGTTCCAGATTGTCCACCCGGCAGGCCTCGAGCCTGCCGGGTGGACGGTGATCAGAAAGCCGCTTCGTCGAAACGGGTGAGCACACCGCCGGCCTCGCGGACGGTGGCGGCATGGGCGGTGGCCTGCGGGCCGACGGTCGCCATGTAGAAGCGCGCGAGCTCGACGATGCTGCCGAGGAACACCGGATCGCCCTCGCCCGCCTGCAGCCGCGCACGCGCCGCCAGCGCCGCGCGCCCGAGCTGCCAGCCGCCGCACACGGTGCCGAGCAGGTGCAGGAAGGGCACCGCGCCGGCGAGCACCTCGCCGAGCTGGTCGCGCCCGCTGGCGAGGATCCAGTCGGTGGCCGCCTCGAGCGCGTCGATCGCCTCGCCGAGGCCGTCGCCGAGCTCGGCGAGGCCCGCGGCCGCGAGCGCCGCGGCGTTCGCGCGCAGCTCGACGATCAGCTCGCGCAGCGTGGCGCCGCCCTCGCGCAGGATCTTGCGCCCGACCAGGTCGTTGGCCTGGATGCCGGTGGTGCCCTCGTAGATGGTGATGATGCGGGCGTCGCGGAAGTGCTGCGCGACGCCGGTCTCCTCGACGAAGCCCATGCCGCCGAAGACCTGGATGGCCTCGTCGCACACGTCGTTGCCCACCTCGGTGCACCAGCCCTTGGCCACCGGCATCAGCAGGTCGACATAGCGGCGGTGCTTGTCCGCCACCGCGGCATCGGGGTGGTGGTGGGCGATGTCGAACCAGCCGGCGGCGGTGTACAGCAGCGCCCGCATCGCCATCACCCGCGCGCGCATCGACAGCAGCATGCGCTTGACGTCGGGGTGGCACAGGATGGGCTGCCCCGAGGCCCCGCTCACCGCATCGCGCCCCTGCACGCGCTCGCGCGCGTAGCCGAGCGCCATCTGGTACGCACGCTCGGCGAGCGCCACGCCCTGCACGCCGACGCCGAAGCGCGCCTCGTTCATCATCACGAACATGACCTCGAGCCCGCGGTTGGGCTCGCCCACCAGCCAGCCGGTGGCGCCGCCGCCCTCACCGAAGCTGAGCGTGCAGGTCGGGCTGCCGTGGATGCCCATCTTGTGTTCGATCGAGATGCAGCGCACGTCGTTGCGCGCGCCCAGGCTGCCGTCGGCCTCGACGAGGAACTTGGGCACGATGAAGAGCGACAGCCCCTTCACCCCCGCCGGCGCGTCGGGCAGACGGGCGAGCACCAGGTGCACGATGTTGGGCGTGAGCTCGTGCTCGCCGTAGGAGATGAAGATCTTCTGCCCGAACAGCTTGTAGCTGCCGTCGGCCTGCGGCTCGGCGCGGGTGCGCGTGGCGGCGAGGTCGGAGCCGGCCTGCGGCTCGGTCAGGTTCATCGTGCTGCCCCACTCGCCGCTCACCACCCTGGGCAGCCAGGTGCGCTTCTGCTCCGCGCTGGCGGCGATCCGCAGCGCCTCGGCCTGGCCCTGGTTGAGGATGGGCAGCATGGTGAAGGCCATGTTGGCCGCGTTCCACATCTCCATCACCGGCGTGGACGCGAGCTTGGGCAGGCCCTGGCCGCCGAACTCGACCGGCAGCGACAGGCCGAGCCAGCCCGCGGCGCAGAACCGCGCGTAGGCCTGCTGCCAGCCCTCGGGGGCAGCGACGCGGCCGTCCTCGAGCAGCCGGCAGCCCTGCTCGTCACCCACGCGGTTCAGCGGCGCCAGCACGCCGGCGGCGAAGCGGCCGGCTTCCTCGAGGACGGCGCCGATCACGTCGGCGCTGGCCTCCTCGCAGCCGGGCAGGCCGGAGATGTCGTCGAGCCCGGCGAGCTCGGCGAGGATGAACTGCATGTCCCGCAGCGGGGGCTGGTAGTCGTGCATCCGGAGTCTCCTCTCTGTCGTGCTGGTTCTCGCGCGCTCAGCTGCAGGCGGCGCGGATGTCCTCGGGGATGGGGATCGCCTTGATGCGCAGCGGGTCCTCCGGGTCCTGCACGGCGAACACGCGCACCTCCCTGCCCTCGCACAGCACGGTGTCGCCGCGCCGCGCGACGTGGCGCATCACGAAGCTCTTGCCGCCCCAGTCCTCGACCCAGGACTCGATCTCGATGTCCTCGCCGTAGGTGGCCGAGTTGCGGAACTTGGCCTGCGCATCGACCAGGGGCGCGCCGATGATGCCGCGCTTGGCCGTGGTCTCGCGCCAGCTCGGCACGCCGCAGGCGGTGCAGAACTCGCGGAAGGCGGTGTCGAACCACTTGAAGTAGTTGGCGAAGAACACGATCTGCGCGGGGTCGCAGTCGCTGAAGGCGATGCGCATGCGGTGGAGGTGGCTGCGTGCCATGGCGCCCCCCGCCTCAGCGCGCGGCCAGGCGCACCGCGCCGTCGAGCCGGATGGTCTCGCCGTTGAGCATCACGTTGTCGATGATGCTCAGCGCCAGCCTGGCGAACTCCTCGGGTTCGCCGAGGCGCTGCGGGAAGGGCGTGTTCTCGCCGAGCGACTTCTGCACCTCGGGCGGCAGGCCGCGCATCATCGGGGTGATGAACAGGCCGGGCGCGATCGTCATCACGCGGATGCCGAAGCGCGCCAGCTCGCGCGCGATCGGCAGCGTCATCGACACGATGCCGCCCTTCGAGGCCGCGTAGGCGGCCTGGCCGACCTGGCCCTCGTAGGCCGCCACCGAGGCGGTGTTCACGATCACGCCGCGCTCGCCGTCGGCCTGGGGCGCGCCCTTGCTCATCGCCTCGGCGGCGAGCCGGATCATGTTGAAGGTGCCGATGAGATTGATCTGCACCGAACGTGCGAAGTCGGCCAGCGGCTGCGGGCCCTCCTTGCCCAGGACCTTGCCGGCGTTGCCGATGCCCGCGCAGTTCACCAGGCCCTGCAGGCCGCCGAAGCGGCTGCCGGCGAGATCGACCGCCGCTTTCGCGTCGGCCTCGTCGGCGACGTTGGTGCGCGCGAATGCGGCGCGCTCGCCCAGCTCGGCGGCGAGCTTCTCGCCCTGCTCCACGTTGAGGTCCGCGATCACCACATTGGCGCCGGCGCCGTGCAAGGCGCGCACGGTGGCCTCGCCGAGGCCCGATGCGCCGCCGGTGACGATGAAGGTATTGCCTGCGAATTTCATTGCGCTCTCCTTGTCGCCGCTCAGGCGACGTTCTCCACGATCACCGCCACGCCCTGACCGCCGCCGGCGCAGGCCGAGGCCACGCCGTATTGCAGCCCGGCGGCGCGCACGGCGCGCGCCACGGTGTGGGTGAGGCGCACGCCCGAAGCACCGAGCGGATGGCCGATGGCGATCGCGCCGCCATGCACGTTGACCCTGTCGCGGTCGAGCGCGAGCTCGCGCTCGCAGGCGAGGTACTGCGCGCCGAAGGCCTCGTTGATCTCGACGCGGCCGAGGTCCTCGACCGCGATCCCGGCCAGCCGGGCCGCGGCACGGATCGCCGGCGCCGGGCCGATGCCCATGATCTCGGGCGGCACCGCCGCCGCCGCGCCCGCGACCACGCGCGCGAGCGGCTGCAGCCCGTGGGCGCGCACCCAGTCGCCGCGCGCCACCAGCACCGCCGCCGCGCCATCGACGATGGCCGAGCTGTTGCCGCCGGTCTGCACGCCGCCGAAGGCCGGCTTGAGCTTCTGCAGGGTCTCGAGCGGCGTGGGCCGCACGTGGCCGTCGCGATCGCACACGCTGGCGCGGTCGGCGAGGCGGATGCCGCGCGGCGTGTAGCCGTCGAGCTCCCAGGTCGCGTTCTCCACCGCGCTCACCTCGTCGCCGAACCAGCCCGCCTCCCAGGCCGCCACGCCGCGCGCGAAGCTCTGCGCGGCGAAGCGGTCGACCTCGTCGCGGCCGATGCCATAGCGCACCGCGAGGTTCTCGGCGGTGCCGCCCATCGAGGTCTTCGGGGCGGTGTCCAGGGTGGCCTCCCAGAGGAAGTCCTTGAACTCGACCTGCCCCATGCGGAAGCCCGCACGGTGGGTGTAGGCCGCCACCGGGTTGCGCGACATCGACTCGGCACCGACGCAGAGCACGACGTTGGCCTTGCCGAGCGTGATGTGGTCGGCGGCGGTGAGGATGGTCTCGAAGCCGGTGCAGCACAGGCGCTGCACCAGCAGCGCCGGCACCGCGGGGTTCACACCCGAATACAGCCCGATGTGGCGCGGCAGGTAATAGGCGTCGAAGCTCGACTGCGCCATGTTGCCGGCGACGATCGCGTCGACCTCGGTTGCGGGAATGCCGCTGTGCTCGAACAGCGCGCGCGCCGCGGCGATGCCGAGGTCGGTCGGCGAGACGTAGCGCAGCACCGTGTTGTAGTCGGCGAACGGGGTGCGGCGGCCGGCCACCAGCCAGATGTCGTCGTAGGCGATGCCGCGCGCGGCGGCCTCCGACTCGGCGAAATTGCCCATGCCCTGCTTGCTCATTGACGTGCTCCCTGGCCCTTGCGCTGGAGGAATTCGCCGATGCGTGCGGCGATCTCGGGGTTGGTCTGGACGACCGCGGCGGTCAGCGACTCGACGAAGAAGCCGTCGTCGCTGGCCATGTTGTCGATGCGGGCGATCGCGGTGACCATCGCCCAGTTGGCCATCGGCGCGTTCTCGGCGACGCGGCGTGCGAGCTCCTGCGCCTTGGCGAGCGTCTCGCCCGCGCCCACCAGGTAGTGCGACAGGCCGAGGCGCTGGCCCTCGTCGGCGTCGAGGATGCGGCCGGTGAGCATCATTTCGCACATGCGGCCGGCGCCGACGATCTTCGCCACGCGCACCGAGGCGCCGCCGCCGACGTAGATGCCGTGGCGGCCTTCGGGCAGCTGGTAGATCGTGCTGGGTTCGGCGACGCGGATGTGCGCCGCGGTGGCGAGCTCGAGGCCGCCGCCGATCACCGCGCCCTGCAGCGCCGCGATCACCGGGATGCCGCCGTTCTGGATGCGGGCGAAGATGCGGTGCCAGGACTGCGAGTGCAGCATGGTGCCGAAGGCGTCGCGGTGCTGGTGCTCGGAGAGGTCCAGCCCGGCGCAGAAGTGCTTGCCCTCGCCGGCGAGGAGGATCGCGCGCGTGCCCTCCGGGGTGGCGACCAGCGCCGCCTCGAGCGCGGCGAGCAGGCGGTCGCTGATCGCGTTGCGCTTGTCCGGACGGGCCAGCAGGATGGTGTAGATGCCGTCCTCGGACGTGGTCTTGACGAGCTGTTCGGTCATTGCGTCTTCCCTTTTCATGAAACTCACGCCGCCGGATGGACCGTGATGACGGTCTTGTCGAGCACGTCGGCGTAGAGGAATTCGACCAGGTCGGCGCGACGCGTGAGCACCGCGCGCTGGTTGATGTAGCCCTTGTCGGTGATCTCCCCCGCCTCGACCGAGGGCGGCTCGGCCATCAGGATGGCGCGCGTCGGATAGGTGGAGGAGCCCCCGCCCTTCTTGATCATCGCCGCCATGCCCTGCGCGACCCGGCTGCGGATCACGGGATTGAGGAGCAGGTCGATGATGTCGGCGTCGGGTGCGAGATGCGGGCACAGGCGACGGCATTCGGGCAGGTTGGGGAAGATAAGGAAACCGATCTCGTCGCGGTCGTGGCCGGTCACGACGATGTCCTGCGCGATCGGCGACATCGCGTCGATCCCCGCCACGCGCACCGAACCGACGTGCACCCAGGTGCCGGTCAGGAGCTTGAAGTCCTCGCCGACGCGGCCGTCGTAGAGCAGGCCGCGCTCGGGGTGCGCCGCATCGACGAACTCGACGGCGTCGCCGATCAGGTAGTAGCCCTCTTCGTCGAAGGACTTCGCGGTCAGCTCGGGCTGCTTCCAGTAGCCGGTGAAGACGTTGGGGCCCTTCACCCGCACCTCGAGCTTGCCGTGCGAGGGCACGAGCTTGAGCTCGGTGCCGGGCACCGGCACCCCGATCACGCCCGCTCGCACCGCCTGGAAATGGCAGTCGGTGGCGAGCGGCGCGGTCTCGGTGGAGCCCCACGAGGACACCATGGGAATGCGCGCGCCGACGCTCGCCTCGGACAGCGCCTCGAGCTCGTTCCACAGGTGCTGGGGCAGCGCCGCGCCGGCGTACATGATCACCTGCAGGCGACGGAAGAAGTTCTCGCGCAGGGCGGCATCCTGGCGCAGGTAGGGCACCAGCATGTCGTAGGCGCGCGGCACGCTGAAATAGATCGTCGGCGACACCTCGCGCAGGTTGCGCAGGGTCTTCTCGATCAGCGCGGGCGTGGGCTTGCCGTCGTCGATGTAGAAGCTGCCGCCCCAGCGCAGCACCATGTTGAAGTCGTGGTTGCCGCCGAAGGTGTGGCTCCACGGCAGCCACTCGCACACCACCGGGCGGTTGCTGCGCAGGAAGGGCCACACCAGCTCCTTGGCGAGCTGGTTCGAGCACATCATGCGCTGGGTGTTGATGACCGCCTTCGGCGTCCCCACCGAGCCCGAGGTGAACAGGAACTTGGCGATGGTGTCGGGCCCGACCCCGGCGAAGGCCGCCATGACGGCCGCCTCGTCGGCGTGCGCTTCGATCTGCGCCATGGGCAGCACGCCGGGCTGCGGCTGGCTGCGGCTGCCGCCGACGACGACGCCGTCGTGCAGGTCGGCCACCGCTTCGATCGCGGGCAGGAAGCGCTCGAGCGGGTCGGCGAAGACCACGCCCGGGCGCAGCAGCTCGAAGTTGCCGCGCAGCTTGCCGAAGTCCTTCGACATCAGCGAGTTGCCCGGCGAGATCGGCGCCACCGGCACGCCGACGTGCATCGCCGCCAGCGCCAGCAGCGCGTGCTCGATGCCGTTGTCCGACAGGATCACCACCGGCCGCTCGGCCGAGAGCTTCTGGCCGAGCAGCCAGGTGGCGATGGCAACGACGCGGCGGCGGGCCTCGCCATAGCTGAGCCGGTCCCACTCGCCGTCGGTGTTGCGCTCGGCGAGGAAGACCTCGTCGGGCTGCACCGCAGCCCAGTGCTCCAGCCAGTCGCCCACGCAGCGCGGAATCGCGTCCGGCAGCTCGATTCCCGAGCGCAGGATGCGGTCGCCGTTGGGGCGGTGCCGGATGATCAGGTCCGGGTCGGCGAACAGGCGTGCGGCATCGCGAATGATCTCACTCATGGCCTTGTTTCCTCTTCGTAGCGTCGTCGCAAGTCGTGCTTACTGTGTGACCAGCTTGAACGCACCCCCCTCGACACGCGCGAGCACGCGAGCGCGCTCGTCGTGACCGAAGTGATCGGTCGGACCCATGTTGAACACGCCATGCACGCCGACCACCTCCTTGCTCGCCTCGAGGGCCTCGCGCAGTGCAGCACGGAATTCGGGAGTGCCGGGGGCAGCCTTCGCCTTCGCTGCAGGCACCGCGGCCTCGATCAGGCGGTAGGCGTCGTAAGCATGTCCTGCAAAAGCCGAGAGGCTACCTGCACCGAACTGGGCCTCGTACTGGTTCAGGAACAGGACGCCAGGCGCCTTCGACGGGTGACTGTCGGGGAGTTGCTTGACGACCGAGATCGGCCCCACCGGAAAGATCGCCCCTTCGGCCGCCTTGCCGGCGACGCTGAGGAAGGCCTGGTTCGCGGCCCCGTGCGTCTGATACGTCTGGCCTTTGTAGCCGCGCTCGACCAGCGTGTTCTGCGGCAGCGCGGCGGGGCTGCCCGAGCCGGCGATCAGCACGGCATCCGGGCGCGCCATGGTGAGCTTGAGCACCTGGCCGGTCACCGAGGTGTCGTTGCGGGCGTAGCGCTCGACCACGGCCAACTGGATGCCCGCCGCCGCGGCGTGCTTGGTCACCGAATTCAGCCAGTCCTCGCCATAGGCGTCCGAGAAGCCGATGAAGCCGAGCGTCTTGTAGCCCTTGGACTTCATGTGCTCGACCAGGGCGCTCGCCATCACTTCATTTCGCTGCGGTGCGCGGAAGACCCACTCGTTGCGCTCGGCCGGCAGCGACACCGGGCTCATCGTCACCAGCGGGGTCTTCGCCTCATGGGCCACCTCGGCCATCGCGACGGTGGCCGGGGTGCTCGACGAACCGATGATCGCATCGACGCGGTCCTCGGTGACCAGGCGGCGGGCGTTCTTGGTGGCCACGGTGGGGTCGGTGGCGTCGTCCAGCACGATCAGCCTGACCTTCTCGCCGCCGATCTCGGTGGGCATCAGGGTGAGGGCGTTCTTCTCGGGGATGCCGAGCGAGGCGGCCGGACCGGTGGCGGAGAGCGAGACGCCGATGGTGATGTCGGCGAAAGCGGCGGAGCTGAGGGCGAAGGTGGCGGAGAGCGCGACGACGAGCTTGGCGAGTTTCATGTTTCCTCCAATTGACTGGTGTGGTGACCGCGTCGGCGTTGGCCGGCGGCCGGTGACTGCTTTCCGGGGGGGCTGCAGCTCTTGTAGGGTCTGCGCAAGATATCGCCAGACTAACTAACTTGTCAAACACTTGTTCAATTACTTTTCCATTCAACTTTGGGCTCGATTCCCCGCAATATCCAGTCGTCCCCCGGGCCAAGAGTCCGCGCCTACCGCTCGCTTTTTGCTGCAATGCGGCGGAAAATTCCCCCGGATGAGAAACTCGACCCGAACCCGAGCGCCCATGAACGCAGCACAAACCGACGGCACCGCAGTGGCGCCCATGACCGACGCGGAAGCGGCGATCCTCCGACTCGCGCGCGAGGCGCCCGAGCTCGGCCAGGTCGCGGTGGCGGAACGGCTCCGGAGCGAAGGCTTGCGGATCTCGCCCTCGGGCGTGCGCTACCTGTGGCAGAAGCACGGCCTGGAGACCGCAGTGAAGCGCCTGCAGGCGCTGGAGGAAGGCAGGGGCGCGGAAGCGCTCACCGAGGCGCAGCGTCGCCTGCTGGAACGCGGCATGCTCACCGAGCGCCTGGCACGTGGGGAGAATACGGAGGGCGATTCGGCCGGCGATCCGGAGCCGACCGAGCGCCGGCGCCTGATCCTCGACGCCGCGGCGCGCCTGTTCGCCGCCGAGGGCTACGACCGCACCTCGATCCGCGACATCGCGCGCAATGTCGGCCTGCTGCCCGGCTCGGTCTATCACTACTTTCCGTCCAAGCGCGAGCTTTTCCTGGCGGTGCACCGCGAAGGCTTCGAACACACGCTCGAGCGGGTCCGGGAAGCGGCCGCGAGCAGCGACGATCCCTGGGAATGCCTGCGGCGCGCCTGCGAGGCGCATGTCGAAGGGATCGTCGGCGGCTCCTCGGTGGACCGCCTGGCGGGAAGCAACCTGGCGGTGGCGCAAAACGACGAGCTGCTGCACGAGATCCGCCCTCATCGCGCATCCTACGAAGCGGTGTTCAGGATGCTGATCGACGCCCTTCCCCTGCGCCCCGGCACCGATCGATCGCTGCTGCGGCTATTCCTGCTCGGCGGGATGAACTGGGTCTATCTCTGGTACCGCGAGGGCAAGCGCACACCGCGCGAAATCGCCGACGCGATGGTCGACATGCTGCGCAGCGGCGTGCAGCCCTGAACTGCGCGCATTCGCCGGGCGGCGCTCACTCCTCCAGCACGCCGATGGCTTCGTCGTACCAGGCGATCCAGCCTTGCTCGTACTGGATGCCAGCCTTGAGGATGAGGTGGTGGATGCGGCGCTGGCGCGTGGGTTTGGCGTCAGGGGGAAAGTCGCGCGCCTCGATGGCGCGGTAGGCGCGCAGCTTGTCGGCGTGGAGCGCACGCCGGCGCTCGAGCTCGGGCAGCAGGCCGAGCGGCCCGGCCGCGGCGTCGGCGCGCAGGCGCACCATGAATTCGTCGCGCAGCTCGGGGAGCGGCGCGGCCTCGGCTGCCCAGCGCATCAGCTCGTCGCGCCCGGCCGGCAGCACGCTGTAGCTGCGCTTGCGCGTGCGGCCGGCGTCGGGGTCGGCGTCGGAGCGGATCCAGCCCGCCTTCTCCATGCGGCCGAGCTCGCGGTAGATCTGCTGGTGGGTGGCCTGCCAGAAATGGCCGATCGACTTGTCGAAACGCCGCGCCAGATCGTAGCCGGACGAAGGTTGTTCGAGCAGCGAGGTGAGCAGGGCGTGGGCGAGCGACATGGACGAAGTCTAGCCGCGCACTGCGCGAACATGCAACGCGTTGCATAGTTGGCGCGGATCTTCTACAGTCTTGCAACTGGTTGCATAGTCGGAAGGCCGGTGGGTGGCGCAGGCCTCCCCCGCCTCGCGCGTATCTCCCTCCCCTCTCCCGCGCGCGCGGCGGCCCTCCCCTGTCGCCCGGCCATGCGACCAGCCCCCCATAAAAATCCGCGAGCGAGACGATGGCCACCTACCCGAACCTCTTCCGTCCCCTGGACCTCGGCTTCACCACCCTGCCCAACCGTTTCCTGATGGGCTCGATGCATGTCGGCCTGGAAGAGGCCGAAGGCGGTTTCGAGCGCATGGCCGCGTTCTACGCAGAGCGCGTGCGTGGCGGCGTGGGCCTGATCGTCACCGGCGGCATCGCACCCAACCCGGAAGGCCGGCCGTGGAGCGGCGGCGCCACGCTGACCACATCGGAAGAAGCCGCGCACCACCGCGTGATCACCGACGCGGTGCACCGGGAGGGCGGCAGGATCGCCATGCAGATCCTGCACTTCGGCCGCTACGCCTACCACCCCGAGCTGGTCGCCCCCAGCCCGATCCAGGCCCCGATCTCGCCCTTCGCTCCGCGCGAGCTCTCGGGCGCCGACGTCGAGCGCACGATCGAGGACTTCGTGCGCTGCGCCGAGCTCGCCCGCGAAGGCGGCTACGATGGCGTCGAGATCATGGGCTCCGAGGGTTACCTGATCAACGAGTTCATCGTCGCGCACACCAACAAGCGCACGGACGAATGGGGCGGCGCCTATGAGAACCGCATCCGCTTCGCCACCGAGATCGTACGCCGCACGCGCGAACGTCTCGGGCGCGAGTTCATCCTCATCTTCCGGCTGTCGCTGCTCGACCTGGTCGAGGACGGCTCCACCTTCGAGGAGGTGGTGCAGCTCGCGCAGGCGATCGAGGCCGCCGGCGCCACGCTGATCAACAGCGGCATCGGCTGGCACGAGGCGCGCATCCCCACCATCGCCACCTGCGTGCCGCGGGCCGGCTTCGCCTGGGTGACGCAGAAGCTGAAGGACCACGTCGGCATTCCGCTGATCGCCACCAACCGCATCAACACGCCCGAAGTCGCCGAGACCCTCCTCGCCGAGGGCAAGGCCGACATGGTGTCGATGGCACGGCCCTTCCTCGCCGATGCGGACTTCGTGAACAAGGCTGCGGAAGGCCGCGGTGCCGACATCAACACCTGCATCGCCTGCAACCAGGCCTGCCTCGACCACACCTTCAGCGGCAAGATCACCTCCTGTCTGGTGAACCCGCGCGCCTGCCACGAGACCGAGCTGGTGATCGAGCCGACCACGGCCCCGCGCAAAATCGCGGTCGTCGGCGCCGGCCCGGCGGGCCTGGCCTTCGCCACCACCGCCGCCGAGCGCGGCCACCAGGTCGTGCTGTTCGAGGCCGGCGCGCGCATCGGCGGGCAGTTCAACATCGCCATGCAGATCCCGGGCAAGGAAGAGTTCGCCGAGACCCTGCGCTACTTCGGCCGCCGCATCGAGCAGACCGGGGTGGTGCTGAAACTCGACACCCGCGCCTCCGCCGCCGAGCTCTCCGGAAAGTTCGATGAGGTCGTGCTCGCCACCGGCATCGTGCCGCGCGTGCCCGAACTCGAAGGCGTCGATCACCCCAAGGTCCTGAGCTACCTGGATGTGTTGAGGGACAAGAAGCCCGTCGGCCGCCGCGTCGCCATCCTGGGCGCGGGCGGCATCGGCTTCGACGTCGCCGAGTACCTCAGCCACGAGGGCACGAGCCCCAGCCTGGAACCGGCGAAGTTCTATGCGGAATGGGGCATCGACGCGAAGTACGCGCGCCGCGGCGGGCTCATGCCCTCCCATCTGGAAACCGCCCCGCGCGAGATCTTGCTGCTGCAGCGCAAGGCGAGCAAGGTCGGCGAAGGCCTAGGCAAGACCACCGGCTGGATCCACCGCACCGCGCTGAAGAACCGCGGGGTTAAGATGATCGCGGGCGCCACCTACCACCGCATCGACGACGCCGGCCTGCATGTGACGATCGCGGGCAAGGACGAGGTGTTGGCGGTCGACAACGTGATCCTGTGCACCGGCCAGGAGCCGCAGCGCGAGCTGCAGGCCGCGCTTGTCGAGGCCGGCATGCGGGTGCATCTGATCGGCGGCGCGGACGTGGCCGCGGAGCTCGACGCCAAACGCGCGATCAAGCAGGGCATCGAGCTGGCCGCAAGCATCGAGAAGGCCGCCTCCACCCCTGCCCTGCTTGCCGGGCAGTTCCCGGCCTCCTCCGGAGGCGCCGGCATCCCGCTGCCGCAGTTCGACACCTTGCGCATCGGCGTCGACGGCCAGGTCGCGTTGGTGACGCTGAACCGCCCCGACAAGGCCAATGCGATGAACCTGCAGATGTGGCAGGACATTCGCGCCGCGATGCAGTGGGTGGATCGCACGCCCGCGGTACGCGTGGCGGTGCTGCACGGCGGCGGCGACAACTTCTGCGCCGGCATCGACCTGCAGATGATGATGAGCATCCTGCCCACGGTGAAGGACGCCTGCGAGGCACGCACGCGCGAGAACCTGCGCAACCTGATCCTCGACCTGCAGGACACGCTCACCAGCCTGGAGCGCTGCCGCAAGCCGGTGCTCGCCGCCATCCACGGCGCCTGCGTGGGCGGCGGGGTGGACCTGATCACCTGTGCCGACATGCGCTATTGCGCCGCGGATGCGAAGTTCTCGGTCAAGGAGATCGACCTCGGCATGGTCGCCGACGTCGGCAGCCTGCAGCGCCTGCCGAGGCTGATCGGCGACGGCATGGTGCGTGAGCTCGCCTACACCGGGCGCAGGGTGGACGGCGCGGAAGCCGGGCGGATCGGCCTGGTGAACCGGGTCTTCGATACGCCCGAAGCCTTGATGGAAGGCGTGATGCAGCTTGCCCACGCGATCGCCGCCAAGTCGCCGCTGGCGATCCGTGGCACCAAGGACATGCTCAACCACGCCCGCGACCACCGCGTCGCCGACGGCCTCGACCGCGTCGCCACGTGGAACGCGGCAATGCTGCTGTCGGAGGATCTGCAGGCCGCGATCCGCGCCGGTTTGACCAAACAACCGCCGAAGTTCCGCGATTGAGCGGGCAAACGTTCGCGGCTTGCGCCGCTCCTACAGGAGCCACGCCTCTCTGTAGGAGCGCCGCGAGGCGCGAACACGGCCGTGAAGCCTGCGACCCACGCCGCCCCCCCCCGCCGCCCGCTTCGCGCCTTGCGGCGCTCCTGCAGGACGATCGGATGCGTGGTGCCCGATGTAGGCGCGCCGCAAGGCGCGAACGCCCGTGTCTCCGCGCTCGCCGACGCACGTCGCCGCCGCACCGCAGCATTCGCGGCTTGCGCCGCTCCTACACGGGCCGCGCCTTTCTGTAGGAGCGCCGCAAGGCGCGAACGGCGGCATGTGGTAGCGCGAACGGCGGCCCTTCAGCTCTTCTTCACGAACTCCGACTTCAGCTTCATCGCTCCGATGCCGTCGATCTTGCAGTCGATGTCGTGGTCGCCCTCGACCAGGCGGATGTTCTTCACCTTGGTGCCGACCTTGACGACCAGGGACGAGCCCTTGACCTTGAGGTCCTTGATCACGGTGACGCTGTCGCCGTCCTGCAGCACGTTTCCGTTGGCGTCCTTCCACACCTTCTGCGCTTCGGTCGCCTCGGCCGAGCCCTGCTGCGGCCATTCGTGGGCGCATTCGGGGCAGACGAAGTTGTCGCCGTCCTCGTAGGTGTATTCGGAGTTGCAGGCGGGGCACCTGGGCAGGCTGCTCATTTCGTTTCCTGATGGATTGGAGCGCAGGCGGCGCGACGGCCGCCCGGATGGGGAATCATTCGATCGTGATCTTCATCGCCGGCGGACGGATGCCGCGGCGCTTGCGCTCGGCCTGGATCAGTTCGGCGATGTCGGTGTTGTTGTTCTGCAGCGCCCAGGCGTCCGCCGAGAAGCCGGCGTCGTTGAGCGCGTTGAGATCGGTCTGCGGCAGCGCCAGCAGGCGGCGCACCACGTCGATGTGGCCGTTGCGCGCGGCGAGCATCAGCGGTGTGGCCTTGTTGGGTGCGGGCGCGTTGACGTCGGCGCCAGCGCCGAGCAGGTCGCCGATCAGCTTGTCACGGCCCTCGAAGGCGGCATAGTGCAGTGGCGCCCAGCCATCGTGGGCGACCTTGGCGCCGGCCTTGATGAGCGCACGCGCAGCCTCCTCGTGGCCACGCAGCACGGCCAGCATCAGTGCCGAATCGCCCGCCGGGTTGCGATAGTCGACGCGGGCACGGTTCCTGGCGAGCGCTTCCACCGCCGCGGTATGACCCTCGCGCGCAGCGAGGATCAGCAGGGTGTTGCCCTGCGCGTCGACGGTGTCGGGGTCGAGGCCGCGCTGGATCAGGCTGACCAGTTCCTTCGCATCGCCCATGTTGGCAGCCGAGAGCGCGTCGTCGTAGCTGCCGGCGAGCGCAGCCTGCGAGCCGACGCCCCCAGCCACGACGGCGGCGAGGATGAAGCGGCGGAGCGCGGCGGAGGCCGGTTGGCGGGAAGGCTGTTGCGATTCAGGCAGGTCTTTGTGCATGGCGGAAGAGGCGGAAGAAGTTGTCGGTGGTGGCTTGTTCGACCTGCGCCAGCGGGAGCTCGCGCAGGCGCGCGATTTCCTCGGCGACATGCACGACCCAGCCGGGCTCGTTGGTCTTGCCGCGGTGGGGCACCGGGGCGAGATAGGGGGAATCGGTTTCGACCAGCAGGCGATCGAGCGGCACGCGCCGGGCGACCTCCTTGAGCTCCTTCGCGTTGCGAAAGCTCACGATGCCCGAGAAGGAAATGTAGAACCCGAGCTCGAGCGCGGCCTCGGCCACCTCCCAGCTCTCCGTGAAACAGTGCATGACGCCGCCCGCCTCGCTGGCCTTCTCCTCGCGCATCAGGCGCAAGGTGTCCTCGGCGGCGCTGCGGGTGTGGATGATCAGCGGCTTGCCGGTCGCGCGTGCAGCGCGGATGTGCGTCCGGAAGCGCTCGCGCTGCCATTCCGGCGCATCCTTGTGCCAGTGGTAGTCCAGCCCGGTCTCGCCGATCGCCACCACGCGGGGATGGTCGGCGAGCGCGACCAGGCGGGCGAGGTCCGGCTCCTCGCAATCGGCGTTGTCCGGATGCACGCCGACCGAGGCCCACAGGTGCGCGTGGCGCTCGGCGAGCGCACGCACGCGCGGGAATTCTTCCAGCCGCACGCTGATGCACAGCGCGGCGCCGACATCGTTGGCAGCCATGGTGGCGAGAATCTCGTCCTCGCGCTCGGCAAGGCCGGGGAAATCGAGATGACAATGTGAATCGACGAACATCCGGGTCCTGGAAATGGCTTGATGGGGTCGGGGTTGATGAAGTCGCCGCCGCGCGCGATGACGGGCGCGGCGCTCCGCCGCGTTCAGAGCGTGTGCGTGGGACGGCTCGAGCCGAGATGGCCCGCGAGCACCTTCTCGATGCGGTCGCGCAGCACCCGGCTGGACTCGTCGGAGGAAAACTGCACGCCGATGCCCTGGGTCTTGCCGCCCTGGGCACCGTCCGGCGTGATCCACACCACGGTGCCCGCGACCGGATGGCGGGTGGCGTCGTCCATGAGCTGCAGCAGCATGAACACCTCGTCGCCCAGCTTGTAGCTCTTGGGCGTGGGCACGAAGATCCCGCCATTGACCAGGAAGGGCATGTAGGCGGCGTAGAGCGCCGACTTGGAGCTGATGTTGAGCGACAGCACGCTCGGGCGGCTGATCGCGGGGCGGGCGGCCTGGGTCATCCTCGGGCTCCGGCGACGGCACGGGCGTAGCGCATCAGCATGTCCTCCAGCACCAGCCTCAGGCTCAGCGGATGGCGCGACACCTTGCGGATCTGGGCGAGCTCATTGTAGCAGGCGCTCGCCGCGGCCACGCTCATGCGGCTGGCCAGCGCGGCCAGCACGCCCTCCTGCGCCGGGAAGAACCGCAGCCTGCCGCCCAGGCGCAGGGCGGCGAGGTCGCTGACCCAGCGCTGCATCCAGTCGGCCAGTTCGGGCAGGCCGAAGCCGGCGGCAAGTGCCTCCTTCGAGCGCAGCCACGCCTCCCACTGCCCGGCCAGGCGCAGCACGTCGGCGGGCTGCAGGCCGCCGATGTCGCGCACGAAGCGCGCGTGCAGCGCAGCTCCACCGCCCTCGGCGAGACGTTCGGCGGCGAGCGGCATGCCGCCCCCCAGGGCGAGCATCGCGCGCGCACCAGGGTCGGCATGTGTGGCCCAGCGCCCCAGCGCGGCTTCGTCGGGACGACCGAAATGCCATTGCTGGCAGCGGCTGCGGATCGTGGGCAGCAGGGTGCGCGGCGACGAGGACACGAGCACGAACACGCAGCCCTCGGGCGGCTCCTCGAGCAGCTTGAGCAGCGCGTTGGCGGTGACGCCGTTCATCGCCTCGGCCGGATCGAGCAGAACGACCCGACGTGTGCCGTGGTGACCGGTCACGCTGAGCGCGGCCTGCAGTTCGCGGATCTGGTCGATGCGGATCTGCGTGGAGGCCGCCTTGCCGCCCGCCTCTGCCGCGCCGTCGGCCTCCGAAGCCACGAGGGCCTCGGCTTCCGGCACCACGCGCTGCAGGTCCGGATGGTTGCCCGAGATCCGCCACAGACAGGGCTCGCAGTGCCCGCAGGCGTGGCCGTCGGCGCGCGGCGCATCGCACAGCAGGCGGGCGGCGAGCGCCTCGGCGAGCGCGCGCTTGCCCAGTCCGGCCGGGCCGACGAAGAGCAGTGCGTGCGGCAGACGCTCGCCGAGTTCGACGAGCCGCGTCCAGGTCGGCTGCAGCCAGGGATGGATCATGAGAGGAGACGCTCACGCACGATGCGCTCGATGTCGGCTCGGATCACCTCCGGCGTGCGTGCGGCATCGACCACGCAGATGCGCAGCGGCGCAAGGCAGGCGCGTTCGAGGTAGGCCGCGCGCACGCGCTCGAAGAAGTCGCGCTGCTCGCGCTCGAAGCGGTCGGGGTCGGCCCCGGTGGAGGCGACACGGGCGGCGGCGACCGCCGGATCGAGGTCGAACATCAGGGTGAGGTCGGGCTGCAGCCCGGGATGCACCCAGGCCTCGAGCGCGTCGAACTTGGCGCGGTCGAGGCCGCGCCCCCCCACCTGATAGGCGAAGGTGGCGTCGGAGAAGCGGTCGCAGACCACCCAGCGTCCGGCGGCGAGCGCGGGCTCGATGCGCGCGGCCAGATGCTCGCGGCGCGCGGCGAACATCAGCATGGCCTCGGTCTCGAGGTGCATCGGCTCATGCAGCAGCAACTCGCGCAGGCGCTCGCCCAGCGCCGTGCCGCCCGGCTCGCGGGTCTGGTCGACGTCGAGGCCGGCAGCCTGCAGCAGCGCCACCACCGCGGCGATCTGGCTGCTCTTGCCGGCGCCGTCGATGCCTTCGAAGGTGATGAAGCGGCCGCGGACGGGAACGGCTGCGGGCATGGGCGAGTTCATGGTCGCGGGGGCTGAGGCGTGATCGATCATGTTCGTGTCGGGCAGGCGCGGCGGCATCTGGCTCATCGCCCGCCTCCGTTGCGGATGTACTTGTTGACGGCGCGGTTGTGCGCTGCGAGATCGCGGGAGAACTCGCTGCTGCCGTCCCCGCGCGCGACGAAATAAAGGAAGTCGCTCTTCTCTGGCTTGAGCGCGGCGCGCAGCGCGGCCTCGCCGGGCATGGCGATCGGTGTCGGCGGCAGGCCGGCGCGGGTGTAGGTGTTCCAGGGATGGTCCGTGTCGAGATGCACGCGGCGCAGGCGGCCGTCGAACTCGGGGCCGAGGCCGTAGATCACCGTCGGGTCGGTCTGCAGGCGCATGCCGATGCGCAGCCGGTTGGCGAACACCGAGGCCACCAGGCCGCGGTCCTCGGGGCGACCGGTCTCCTTCTCGACGATCGAGGCGAGGATCAGCGCCTCGTAGGGCGAGGCCAGCGGCGCGGCCGGGTCGCGCTCGGCCCAGGCCTTGTCGAGCCGGGCCTGCATGGACTCGTGCGCGCGTCGCAGCACCGCGAGTGCGCCCGAGCGCTTGTCGAAGAGGTAGGTGTCGGGGAAGAACAGCCCCTCGGGGTGCTTCGCGCTGGCACCGATCCGCTCCAGGATCTCCGCCTCGCCCAGGCCGGCGGTGTCGGGCTCGAGGTCTGGATGCGACTCGAGCGCCTGGCGCACCTGGCGGAAGGTCCAGCCCTCGACCAGCAGCAGCTCGCCCTGCGTGACGTCGCCGTCGGAGAGCTTGAGGATGAGCTGCCAGGGCGTGATCCCGGCGTGCACCTCGTAGCTTCCGGCCTTGATCCGGGCGTCGCGCCCGCCGACGCGCGCGAGCAACGCGAGCAGGCGGGCATCCACGCCCACGCCTGCGCGCTCGATTGCGCCAGCGGCCTGGCGCATCCCCATGCCGCGCGCGACGGTGAAGTCCACCCGCTCGGCGGCGAGCGAAAGCGGCCGATGCGCATACCACCAGCCCGCAGCCGCAACCAGCGCGGCCAGCACGGAGAGGAGCAGCAGCAGGCGGGGAAGAAAGCGCTTCATCGGAGGAGGAATAGGGTCGAAATCCCTGTCGGCGCGAGGGGCGACCGCCACGAGGAGGGCGCCTATAATACCGCAGCACGTGCCCTCGCCCGCCTGCGGCGCGCCCCCGAACCCCATCCGAGATTGCCCGAACCGACACCATGACTGCCTGGACCGAACACCTCGCCCGCGTGGGCGCCACGCTCGACGACACCGCCCGCTCCATCGCCTTCGCCACACCCGCCGACGAAGCGCGCGCGACCGAGACCGCCACCATCGCGGTGCCGCTGCTGCATCTCGGCACGATCCGCTCCCAGGGCCCGGACTCCGCCGCCTTCCTGCACAACCTGGTGTCGAACGACGTCAAGCACATGGAGGCCGACACCGCGGCGTGGAACAGCTTCAATTCGCCCAAGGGCCGGATGATCGCCAGCTTCCTGGTGTGGACCGAGGAAGGCGGCCATGCGCTCGCGCTCTCGGCCGACATCCTGCCGGCCTTCCTGAAGAAGTTCTCGATGTACGTGCTGCGCAGCAAGGTCAAGCTCGCCGACGCCAGCGCCGAAATCGCGCTGATCGGGCTGGCCGGCCCGCAGGCCGTGGCGATCGCCCAGGCGACCGGCGCCACGCTGCCTGCCGAGGACATGCGCCAGGCGGTCTCGCCCGCGGGCGTGCGCTGCATCCGCCTCGGCGCGCAACGCCTCGTGCTCGCCGTCGCCTCCGAAGCCGCCCCCGCGCTCTTCGATGCACTCGTCGCCGCCGGCGCGGTGCGTGCCGGCACGGCGGCCTGGCAGCTCGGCATGATCCGCGCCGGCCTGCCGCTGATCACCGTGCCCACCCAGGAAGAGTTCGTCGCCCAGATGCTCAACTACGAGCTGATCGGCGGGGTGGACTTCCACAAGGGCTGCTACCCGGGACAGGAGATCGTCGCGCGCACGCAATACCTCGGCAAGCTCAAGAAGCGCACCTACCGCCTCGCCCTGCCGGCGGGCGTCTCCGCCGCGCCCGGCACCGACGTCTATGCGCCCGACTTCGGCGAACAGTCGGCCGGCAAGCTGGTCAATGTCGCGCCGACCGCCGATGGCGGCGTGGAGGCGCTCGCCGTGATCCAGTCGAGCAGTGCGGAAGCGGGCGAGATCCGCGTCGGCGCGCCCGACGGGCCGCGCGCGAACCTGCTCGAACTGCCGTATGCGCTCGGCTGATCCGCACCGCGATCCGGTCCGGCGGCGCGGGCGCACCCGCGAAGGCGCTCGGCCGTGTGCCTGATCGTCTTCGCCTGGCGGGCGCACCCCGACTATCCGCTGGTGGTCGCGGCCAATCGCGACGAGTACCTCGCCCGCCCCGCCGCGCCCGCGCACTGGTGGGTGGATGCGCCAGAGCTGCTCGCCGGCCGCGACCTCGAAGCCGGCGGCACCTGGATGGGCCTGACGCGCCGCGGGCGCTTCGCCGCGCTGACCAACTACCGCGACCCCAGCCGCCACCTCGCCGGCGCCCCCTCGCGTGGCGCGCTGGTGCGCGAGGCGCTCGAGGATGCCCGCCCGGTGCCCGCCACGCTGCAGGCCGTGCTGGCGAGCGCGGACAACTACGCCGCCTTCAACCTGCTGGTGGGCGACGCCGATCGGCTCGGCGTACTGGAGAGCACCACCGGCGGGCTGCGCCTGCTGGAGTCGGGGTGCTACGGCCTGTCCAACCACCTCCTCGACAGCCCGTGGCCCAAGCTGGTGAAGACGCGCGATGCGCTCGCCCGCAAGCTCGAGGTGCTGCCGACCGCAGGCCCGGTCGCTGCGACCGAGGATGCGCTCGTCACCGAGCTCCTCGGCCTGCTGCGCGACCCCGCGCCCGCACCCGATCCACACCTGCCCGCGACCGGCGTGAGCCTGGAGTGGGAGCGCTGGCTGTCGCCCGCCTTCATCCGCGCGCCGGGCTACGGCACGCGCTGCAGCAGCGTGGTCCTGCGCGACCGCAAGGGCCGCACCCGCTTCATCGAATGGACCTGGGATGTGGATGGGGAACTGCGCAGCCGGGTCGAGCACGAGTTCGCCGCGGGCACGGCTTGAACGCGCATGCGCGCGCAGCCGCTACACCGTCCGCCGCATCGCACGGTGCGGAATCCCCGCCTCCATGAAGACCTCGCCCACGGCCTCGAAGCCGTGGCGCAGGTAGAAGTCGAGCGCGTGGGTCTGCGCGGCGAGCGCGACCTCGCGCAGCCCGCGTCGCGCCGCCTCGTCTATCAGCGCCTGCAGCACCGCGCCGCCGACCCCGGCGCCGCGCACCGCGCGCCGCACCGCCATGCGGCCGATGTGGCCGTCGGGCAGCAGGCGGCCGGTGGCGACCACGCGGCCCCCGGCGTCGCGCGCGATCGCGTGCCGGCACACCGCGTCGAGGGCGTCGCGCTCGATCTCCGCGGGCACGCCCTGCTCCACCACGAAGACCTCGGTGCGCACCGGCATCACCAGCAGCTCGGCCTCAGCCCAACCCACGACCTCGATTTCCAGATCCTTCATTCGAAGATCTCCACCACCGTGCCCCCGGGTACGAGTTCGAACAGCTCGATGATGTCGCGGTTGCGCATGCGCACGCAGCCGTGCGAGCGCGCCACGCCCATGGGCTGGTCGTCGCCGGTGCCGTGCAGATAGATGTAGCGCCGCATCGTGTCCACCTCGCCGCCACGGTTGCGCCCCGGCTCCTCGCCGCACAGCCACAGGATGCGCGACAGGATCCAGTCGCGCCCCGGGTGCGCGGCGGCGAACTCCGGCGACCACACCTCGCCGGTCGGCCGGCGCCCGCGG
>ERZ761602.2493-NODE-2493-length-28647-cov-7.349538_pt1 | contig 28647 bp, 26 predicted proteins | sample MGYA00512165_ERZ761602 | MGnify/ENA primary metagenome ERZ761602 (study PRJEB28899, sample SAMN02445085) | bioreactor sludge metagenome | biome: EBPR sludge; isolation source: Thorneside wastewater treatment plant | place: Australia: Brisbane, Thorneside...
GCTGTACGCCTACGACTCGGTGCCGACCATGGTCCGCCGCATCAACAACACCTTCCAGCGCGCCGACGAGATCCAGTGGAAGAACATCTGCGACGGCAAGCTGGACCCCAAGGACGCCATCGACTTCTTCCTGCCCATCGTCGCCGACGGCGAGGCCGGCTTCGGCGGCGTGCTGAACGCCTACGAGCTGATGAAGAACATGATCATCGCCGGCGCCGCGGGCGTGCACTTCGAGGACCAGTTGGCCGCGGTGAAGAAATGCGGCCACATGGGCGGTAAGGTGCTGGTGCCCACCCAGGAAGCCGTGCAGAAGCTGCAGGCCGCGCGCCTGGCCGCCGACGTGCTGGGCGTGCCCACCATCGTGCTGGCGCGCACCGATGCCGAGGCCGCCAACCTGCTGACCTCGGATTTCGACGCCAACGACCGGCCCTTCGTCACCGGCCAGCGCACCAGCGAGGGCTTCTACCGGGTGAAGAACGGCCTGGAGCAGGCGATCAGCCGCGGCGTGGCCTATGCGCCGCACGCCGACCTGGTGTGGTGCGAGACCGGCACGCCGGACATCGGCTTCGCCCGCGAATTCGCCCAGGCCGTGCACGCCGCCCATCCCGGCAAGTTGCTGTCGTACAACTGCTCGCCCAGCTTCAACTGGAAGAAGAACCTGGACGATGCGCAGATCGCCCGCTTCCAGGACGAACTGTCGGCGCTGGGCTACAAGTACCAGTTCATCACCCTGGCCGGCATCCACATCAACTGGTTCAACACCTTCAAGTTCGCCCACGACTACGCCCGCGGCGAGGGCATGAAGCACTACGTCGAGCAGGTGCAGGAAGCCGAGTTCGCCGCGCGCGAGAAGGGCTACACCTTCGTCTCCCACCAGCAGGAAGTGGGCGCCGGCTACTTCGACGACGTCACCACCGTCATCCAGGGCGGCAGCTCCAGCGTCACCGCGCTGAAGGGCTCGACCGAGGAGGAGCAGTTCTACGAGAAGGAGAAGGCGGCCTGATCGCGGTCGCCACAGGTTGGGGAAGGAAACGCCGGCGGAATGCCGGCGTTTCCTTGTGTGGGCGGCATCGCCGTCATCGCGGCGGGTCGCGTGCAGGTATCCGCGTGATGGCGCCACGCGCGCTGCTTGCATGCGGGACGGCCGACGGCCACATTCCGAATGCCGTTCCTGCGGAGGCGAGGGCCCAATGCCTTTTGCCTTCCGTCGGAATGGCATGGAGCCGCTGGATTTCCGCCTTCGCGCGGACGGCGTGTTTGGCTGACCATCGGCAATGCGGCCCATGCAGGAGTGCCGGCATGTCGCCGGCGCTCCTTTTTCCGATCGGCGGACGGAAGCCTACTTCTTCACTTCCTGCGTATGCCCCTTCAGTGCCTCGGCCAGGCCAGGCACGCCATCGGCGCCGGCCGGCACGCTGATGCTGGAGCCGGCGAAGTCCTGGCCGATGGGCTCGGCGCGGCCGCCCAGGCATTGCGCCAGGAAGCCTTCGGTCACCGCGTTGAAGGCCTTGTTGTTCTCCGGCCGCGCGAAGCCGTGGCCCTCATCGGGGAACAGCACGTAGGTCACCGGGATGTTCTTCGCCTTCATCGCCTTGACGATCTGGTCGCTCTCGTCCTGCTTCACGCGCGGGTCGTTGGCGCCCTGGCCGATCAGCAGCGGCTTCCTGATCCGGTCGGCGCGGGTCAGCGGCGAGCGTTCGGTGAGCCACCGCTTGCCTTCTGCGGTGCGCGGATCGCCCATGCGCTTGGCGAGCTGTTCGAAGAAGCTGGCCCAGTATGGCGGCACGGTGCTGAGCAGGGTGTTGAGGTTGGACGGGCCGACGATGTCCACGCCGCAGGCGAACGCGTCCGGCGTGAACGTCAGTCCGGTCAGCGTGGCGTAGCCGCCGTAGCTGCCGCCCATGATGGCGACCTGCTCCGGCGTGGTGACGCCCTGCTTCACCGCCCACTGCATGGCGTCGATCAGGTCGTCGTGCATCTTGCCGGCCCACTCGCCGTTGCCGGCGTTGGTGAAGTCCTTGCCGAAGCCGGTGGAGCCGCGGAAGTTGACCGACAGCACCGCGTAGCCGCGGTTGGCCAGCCACTGGTTGTAGCTGCCGTAGCCGTAGGAATCGCGCGCCCACGGGCCGCCGTGGACCAGCAGCACCAGCGGCACCGGCGCGTCGGGCGTGCCGTCGTTGTCGGCGTCGGCGCTCTTCGGCAGCGTCAGGTAGCTGACCAGCGTCTTGGCGTCGCGCGAGGTGATCTCCACCGGCCACTGCGGCACCAGCGGCTTGCCGTCCAGCTTGGGCCGCGCGGAGAACAGCTTGGTCAGCGTGCCGGCCGGGCGGTCGTAGCGGTAGTAGACCAGCGGCGATTCGGCCGCCGAGTACACCACGATCCAGGTCCTGTCGTCCTGCGTGCGCGTGTTCACCGACACGTCGCCGGGGCCGAGCGCCTGCAGCTTCTCCAGGTCGGCGCGGATGGCCGGGTCCACCACCTTCCACTCGTCGCGCAGGTAGTCCACCGACACCGCCTGCACCTGGCCGGTGGCCGGGTGCGCCAGCGTGCCGCCGACGTCGGCGCGCGCGTCCTCCAGCACCAGCGTGCGTTGGCCGGTGGCCACGTCCACCGCGAACAGCGCGGCGGTGTTGCGCCCGCGCGAGTCGGTGAAGTACAGCGTCTTGCCGTCCACGGTCAGGCCGCCGGGGCTGGTGGTCAGCACGTCCTCGAACGGGATGTCGTCGAACTTCTCCCAGCCGCCGCCGGCCCCGCGCTTCAGCACGTCCGCGCCGCCGTCCGGACGCGAGCGCTGCGCGTACCTGAGGGTGTAGTCGGCGTCGGCGATGTAGCCGGCGATCTGCGCGTCGTTCTTCTCCAGCAGCGTGCGCCGGCCGCTGGCCAGGTCGACCTTGTAAAGGTCGTGCCACTGCGCGTCGCGGTCGTTCATGCCGACCAGGATGGTGCCGGGGTGCTTGGGGCTGACGCCGGCCATCTGTGCGGTGGTCTTGGGGAACGGCGTCAGATCCTTCGCCTGCCCGGTCTTCAGGTCCACCGCGTACAGGTGGAAGTCCTCGTCGCCGCCGCTATCGCGCAGGTACAGCAGCGTGTCGGGCCGGTAGGACCAGAAGTAGCTGCGGATGCCGCGCGCCTTGTCCCGGGTGACCGCCTTCGCCTGCCCGGGCTTGTCGGCCGGCGCCACCCACACGTTGAGCACGCCGTCGACGGCGGCGACCCAGCTCAGGTACTTGCCGTCGGGGCTGATCTGCACGTTGGCGCGCTCGGGATTGCCGAACAGCGCCTCACGCGGGATCAGTTCGGTGCCGGCGATGCGGTCGGCGGCGGTCGTGGTGGCGTGGGCGGCCAGGCTGGCGGAGATGGCGAAGGGCAGGAGCAGGCAGATGGGCAGAGTGGTACGGCGCATGGCGGATCCCTCTGGTTGGGTCGGGTGGATGCGGCGGTGCAACGCGGGTCGGCGGCGGCCCGGCACTGGACGCTGCGGCCGCGGACGCATAATGTCACTTTTCCGGAATCTTCAACCTGCAGGAGCAAGTCATGCGCAAGGCCGTGGTTGCCGCAGCAATGGTATTGGGAATGTTCATCGGCCTGCCGGCCCTGGCCAGCGACGTCCATCCGAACAAGGATGCGCAAGCCATCCTCAAGCAGCAGCAGGAAATCCGGACCGAGATGGAAAAACGCGGCGGCCGCTTCGCCCACATCGCCGCGGACAAGCGCGAGCGTGTCCTCGCCCACCAGGGCACCGTCAACACCCTGCTGGCCGGCAAGCAGTCCATCGACGATCTCAAGGAAGCCGACCGCATCACGGTGTTCAACGCGCTGGAGGACATCGAGGGCATCCTCAACAGCGCCGAGGACGATCGCATGATCTGCGAGCGCTACAAGCCGGTGGGCAGCAACCGCCCCAAGACGGTCTGCATGACCGCGGGCGAGCGCCGCGCCGCGCGCGAGCAGGCCGAGCGCGACGTGAGCAACCGCACCCAGAGCTGCTTCAAGGGCGCCAACGGTGGCTGCCTGTGATCGCCGCCTGATCGGAGCGGGCCGCTAGGTCGGGTGGGTGCCCAGGGCGGTATCGCGATAACTCAGCGCCTCGGCCAAATGCGCCGCTGCAATGCCGTCGCTGTCCGCCAGGTCGGCGATGGTGCGGGCCACGCGCAGGATGCGGTGCAGGCTGCGCGCGGAGAGTTGCAGGCGTTCGACGGCGCGCTCCAGCAGGGCCTGGTCGCATGGTTGCAGGCGGCAGTGCGCCATGGTCTCGGACTGGCCCATGCGCGCGTTGGGTTTGCCGCAGCGCGCGATCTGGCGCAGGCGGGCCTGGATCACGCGCGAGCGCACGCTGGCGCTGGATTCGCCGTCGTGGCTTTCGGGGCGCAGTTCGTGCGGCGGCAGGCGCGGCACTTCCACGTGCAGGTCGATACGGTCCATCAACGGCCCGGAAATGCGCCCGCGGTAGCGCCGGACCAGGTCCGGCCCGCAGCGGCAGCGCCCGCTGGGGTCACCCGCCCAGCCGCAGGGGCAGGGATTCATCGTGGCGACGAGCTGGAAGCGCGCCGGGAACTCGGCCGTCCGCGCCGCGCGCGAGACGGTGACCGTGCCGGACTCCAGCGGCTCGCGCAGCACTTCGAGCGCGGCGCGGCTCCATTCGGGCAATTCGTCGAGGAAGAGCACGCCGTTGTGCGCCAGCGAAATCTCGCCGGGCCGCGGCTGCGCGCCGCCGCCGACCAGGGCGACGGCGCTGGCGGTGTGGTGGGGCGCGCGATAGGGGCGCTGGCGCCAGCATGACGGGTCCAGCCCGCGGCCGCTGACCGAGGCGATGGCCGCGCTTTCCAGCGCTTCTTCTTCGCTCGCCTCGGGCAGCAGGCCGGGCAGGCGCGAGGCCAGCAGCGTCTTGCCGCAGCCCGGCGGACCGATCAGCAGCAGATGGTGCGAACCCGCGGCCGCGACTTCCAGCGCGCGCCGCGCCTGCGCCTGTCCGCGCACATCGCACAGGTCAGCGAGCGCTGTGGGCGCAGGCGGCGGCGCCGTCGCCGGGGGCAGGGTCTTGCGGCCTTCGAGCAGGCCGCAGACTTCCAGCAGCGTGCGCGCGGTGAAGGCTTCGCCGTGCCGCGCCAGTGCGGCCTCGGCGCCACTGGCCTCCGGCACCACCAGCCGGCGCCCGCTGGCGGCGATCGCCAGCGCGGCCGGCAGCACGCCGTCCACGGCGCGCAGTTCGCCAGTCAGGCTGAGTTCGCCGAGGAATTCGTACTCGGCCAGCGCTTCCCGGCGGATCTGCCCGCTGGCGGCCAGGATGCCCAGCGCGATGGGCAGGTCGAAGCGGCCGCCGTCCTTGGGCAGGTCCGCCGGCGCCAGGTTGACGGTGATGCGGCGCGCGGGGAATTCGAACTGCGCGCAGAGGATGGCGGCGCGCACGCGGTCGCGCGCTTCGCGCACCGCGGCGGCCGGCAAGCCGACGATCTGGGTGGAGGGCAGCCCGCCGGACAGGTGGACTTCCACCCGCACCGGCGGCGCGGACACGCCCGCCCGGGCCCGGCTGTGCACCAGGGCCAGACTCATGGCGGCGGGATCAGGGCTGCGCGGGCTTGTCGGCCTGCCCGGCTTCCAGCGCGGCGACCGTGCGTTCCAGGGCTTCCAGCTTCTCGCGCGTGCGCAGCAGCACGGCCTGCTGCACGTCGAATTCCTCGCGCGTCACCAGGTCCAGCTTCGCCAGGCCGGCTTGCAGGGCGGACTTGAAGGTCTGCTGCAGCTCTTCCTGCGAATCGCGCAGGCCGGGCGGCACCAGTTGGCTGAGGCGGCGGGCGAGGTCGTCGATGTGATTGAGGTCGATCATGGCGGGTCTCCGGCAGTGCGCCCAGCTTGCGGGCGGCGCGTGGCGGGAGCCATCGGCGCGCGCTGCACGGTGGCGTCGGAAAATTCCGAGCGGCGAGGCGTGCATTGAACCGCGTCCGCCCGCCCGCCCGCAACCACCGGGCGGGCAACCGCGTTATCCTGCGTGCAGCATCGACGGGAGCCCCCTGCATGAAAATGGTCATGGCCATCATCAAGCCCTTCAAGCTGGACGACGTGCGCGAGGCGCTCGCCGAGACCGGCATCGCAGGCATCACGGTCACCGAGGTGAAGGGCTTCGGCCGCCAGAAAGGCCATACCGAGCTGTACCGCGGCGCCGAGTACGTGGTGGACTTCCTGCCCAAGGTGAAGCTGGAAGTGGCGGTCACCAACGACCAGGCGGAGCGGGTGGTGGAAGCCATCGTCAAGGCCGCCGGCACCGGCAAGATCGGCGACGGCAAGGTGTTCGTCTACGACCTGGAGCGGGTGGTGCGCATCCGCACGGGCGAGCTGGATGCGGATGCGCTGTAGCCTGTGCATCCGGACTTCGACCTGCCGCTGACGCGCGGCCGGATCAGCGGACGCGCATCCAGCATCACGGCGGCATTCTTCCAGGCGATCACGCCCGCAGTTTTGCCGACGGATGACGAGGTGAATGAAGCGCTCGCGATCCTCGGGATGGTGCCGGGCACGTGCCGCTGCGCGTACTGCGGCGATGCCAAGACCGAGTGGGATCATTTCCGGCCGACGGTGCTGAACCGGCAGCCGACCGGCTATATCACCGAAATCGCCAACCTCGTTCCCTCCTGCGGCAAGTGCAACCAGTCCAAGGGCAACAAGCACTGGAGGACGTGGATGCTCGGCGCTGCGGTGCGATCACCATCGCGCAGGCGGATAGCGGATCTGGATGTTCGGATCGCGCGGCTCGAAGCCTTCGAAGGCTGGCGCACGCCCGTCAGGATCGACTACGCGGCGCTGCTGGGGACTGAGCGATGGTCCTTGTACCTGCGCCATCTGGAAACCGCCGTTTCCCACCTGGCCGACGCGCAGGCCCTCGCTTCCGGATTCCTGGCGCTCACGACCGAAGCGGCGAAACGACGTTGAGCCGCCTGCGCGACAGGTAGAACGAAAAAGCCCCGCGATGCGGGGCTTCTTCTCCACCATGAAGCGTGGCGCGCCTTACTCACCCAGCGCCTTCGCCACGAACGGCGGCGCCACCAGCACGCCCGTGTGCAGGTGCGCGGTGTAGTACAGCGTGTCGAAGGGCTTGGCCGCCGCGTCGGCCTGGCGGAACGCGAAGTCGAAACCCGCCTGCTTGCTGGCGACGGTGACGCTCCACCAGCCGGTCGGGTAGCAGGGCTGCGGGAACGGCAGGGTCCTGAACGACTGGAAGCCGGCCTTGCCCATCTCCGCGCGCATGTCCTTGATCAGGCCCAGCAGCGCCAGCGGCGATTCGCTCTGCTGCACCAGCAGGCCGTCGGGCTTCAGCGCACGGTGGCAGCTTTCGAAGAAGGCCTTGTTGAACAGGCCTTCGGCCGGGCCGACCGGGTCGGTCGAGTCGACGATCACCACGTCCACGCTGCCGGGTTCGCAGTGGGCCATGTAGGCCACGCCGTCGTCGAACAGCAGTTCGGCGCGCGGGTCGCCGTTGGATTCGCACAGTTCGGGGAAATACTTCTCCGACATGCGCGTGACCTGCTCGTCGATGTCGCACTGCGTCGCCTTCTCCACTCCCGGGTGCTTGAGCGCCTCGCGCAGCGTGCCGCAGTCGCCGCCGCCGATGATGACCACGCGCTTCGGCGCCGGGTGGGTGAACAGCACCGGGTGGCTGATCATCTCGTGGTAGAAGAAGTTGTCGCGCGTGGTCAGCATCATCGCGCCGTCGATCACCATCAGCTTGCCCCAGTCGGTGCTGTCGTAGATCTCGATCTTCTGGAACGGCGACTGCACTTCGTCCAGCTTGCCGGTAACGCGGAAGCCGATGGCCGAGCCGGTGTGCTCGAAGTGTTCGATGAACCAGGTGTCGTTGGCGGTCATGGGGATTCCTTCAGGCAAGTGGTTTCCCTTCTCCCTGCGGGAGAAGGTGGCGCGAAGCGCCGGATGAGGGGCGAACGGCGTCATGACGCTTGAACCGCCCGGACTTTCGTTGCCCCTCACCCCAACCCCTCTCCCGGAGGGAGAGGGGCTCAAGTGGGCGCGCATTGTAACGGACCCGTGTGACCGCAGCCTGTAGAATGCGCGTCCGCGCCGCGGCGGACCCTCCGCCACGGCAATACGAATGCGTCGTCCCGCGCCAGCACAGCGAACCGCCATGACCTCCAGCCCTCCCTGGTCCACCGACCACGCCCGCAAGACCTACTCCATCCCGCACTGGGCCGAGGGGTATTTCGACGTGGATGCCGCCGGCCGCATCGTGGTCTCGCCGAAGGGCGCGCAGGGGCCGGCGATCCCGTTGCCGGAGGTGGTGGACGCCGCGCGGGCGCAGGGCGCCAAGCTGCCGCTGCTGGTGCGTTTTCCCGACATCCTCGGCGATCGCCTGGGCAAGTTGCAGGCGGCGTTCGCGCAGGCGCAGGCCGACTGGGACTACGCCGGCGGCTACACCGCCGTGTATCCGATCAAGGTCAACCAGCACCGCGGCGTGGCCGGCACCCTGGCCTCGCACGCCGGCGAGGGCTTTGGCCTGGAAGCCGGCAGCAAGCCCGAGCTGATGGCCGTGCTGGCGCTGTCGCGCCCCGGCGGGCTGATCGTCTGCAACGGCTACAAGGACCGCGAGTACATCCGCCTGGCGCTGATCGGCCGCAAGCTGGGCCTGCAGACCTTCATCGTCATCGAGAAGCCGTCCGAGCTGGCACTGGTCATCGAGGAGTCGCGCCGGCTGGGCGTGAAGCCCGGCCTGGGCGTGCGCATGCGCCTGGCCACCCTGGGCGCGGGCAAGTGGCAGAACAGCGGTGGCGACAAGGCCAAGTTCGGGCTGTCGCCGCGCCAGGTGCTGGACCTGTGGAAGCAACTGCGCGAGGCCGGCCTGCAGGACACGCTGGGCCTGCTGCATTTCCACATGGGCTCGCAGATCAGCAACGTGCGCGACATCGCCAACGGCATGCGCGAGGCGACGCGCTACTTCGTCGAACTGTCGAAGCTGGGCGCGACCATCAGCCACGTCGACGTCGGCGGCGGCCTGGGCATCGACTACGAAGGCACGCGTTCGCGCAGCTACTGCTCGATCAACTACGGCATCGGCCAGTACGCCAGCAACATCGTGCAGCCGCTGGCCGAAGCCTGCGAACAGAACGGCCTGGTGCCGCCGCGCATCGTCACCGAGTGCGGCCGCGCGATGACCGCGCACCACGCGGTGCTGGTGGTCAACGTGTCGGAAGTGGAGCAGGCGCCGGAAGGCCGCGTGCCGCCCGCGCACGACGACGAGCCGGCGGTGATCCGCCACCTGCGCGAGATCCACGGCGAACTGGACACGCGGCCGGCGGTGGAGCTGTTCCACGAGGCACAGCACCACCACAGCGAGGGCCTGTCGCTGTACGCGCTGGGCCAGATCGACCTGGTCCACCGCGCACGCATCGACGACCTGTTCTACGCCATCGCGCACGCGGTGCGCGGCCGCCTGAGCAGCGACGAGCGCAGCCATCGCGACCTGCTGGACGAGTTGAACGAGCGGTTGGTGGACAAGTACTTCGTCAACTTCAGCGTGTTCGAGTCGATCCCGGACGTGTGGGCCATCGACCAGGTGTTCCCGATCGTGCCGATCGAGCGCCTGGACGAGGCGCCGCAGCGCCGCGGCGTGATCGCCGACATGACCTGCGATTCCGACGGCATGGTCGAGACCTACGTGGAGAACGAGGGGCTGGATTCCTCGCTGCCGCTGCATGCGCTGAAGCCGGGCGAGAGCTACCGGCTCGGCATATTCCTGGTCGGCGCGTATCAGGAAATCCTGGGCGACATCCACAACCTGTTCGGCGACACCGACGCAGTGGAAGTCAGCGCCGACGCCGGTACCGGCTACCTGCTGACCCAGCAGCGCCGCGGCGATACCACCGACGTGATGCTGGACTACGTGGGCTACCGGCTGGACGACTTGCGTGCCGTGTATCGGCAGCGCGTGGACGAGGCCGGCCTGTCGGCCGACGAGTCGGCGCTGCTCGCGGATGCGCTGGAAGCCGGCTTGACCGGCTACACCTACCTGTCGGACGAACCGCTGGGTTGAGTCCGCGCGTCGCAGTTTGCGCGATTCCATGGAGACATCCTCCACTCTCCAGGTGACGTGGGGAGATCGCGTGTCGAAGGGTGAAGCGGTCGGCGGTAGGGGAATCGCCTTTCCTGTTGGGCTGCGCGGGCTCAAAGAGGTTGAGTCTCGGGAGCCCGTGGTGCGGTTGTTGCTCCCCGCTGAGTACCAGGAGGAAGTTCCCCCCTTCCCGCTTCCCGGTCGCGCCCGCTGGGAGATCTTGCGGGAGGGGGCGTTCCCGTATTTGGAAGAAGAGGCGGAGAACAACAGATATACCTTCATTCTCTGGAACGTGGCGTCTTCCTATCAGAAATGGGTTGCGGCGTTGCTGGACAGAAAAGCATCGCAATCAGACGTCGTTGTCATCCTGCATGCGGCTGGAGAAGTGGTGCCGCATCATCTCGCCCACAAGTCAATATTGAAGGTTGGCCACCAAGGGAGCCTGCACGACACGCTATTTCGACTTGTCAGTGCGATGGTGCTCCCGGCTGTGTTCCAGTCGGTCATCGGAGCGGATCCGGTGGATATCGTGCGTTTATCGCGGAGCGGGGGGAATCTTCACGTCGACTTCGTCGAAACGGATAAGGTCGAGGCCCTTTGGGCTGGCATCGAACGTTGCTGGGAGAACTTTCCCTTCCCTTGGAGCCGGCTGAAGGGCTTGGTCTTCGCCATCATGGCGCCTGTTGGAATGCCCGTCCTTACGTCCTCGGGACTGCTCGATGGTGATCGATGGGAGCGTCTTCTGGGGGGCGAACAAGTCGATATCGTGGTGACGCTGTTTGGCAGGGAAGATGATTGTGTTTCCGTTACTTTGCTGAAGTTCTTTAGATGAGTCAGTGGTGTGATGATGGAAAGGTATGGTCGGCTGGAGTGGCAAGAGGTGATATGAAACGTGCAGATTATTTGAAGGGTGTTCCGGGCGGGGCGTTGCAGTTGGTGATCGTTGGAAAAGATCCGTATCCACGTAGCGCTGTTGAGATTCCGTTCTGCAAGGAATCTTTGGATGAGCTGTACGTACACAACTGTTCTGGGGGCGTTGTACTCAGCTCGCTGGGCTACGAAAAGGCACGCGCGCAAAAGCTACATGGAGGAGACTCCTTGAGTCTCTTCCTCGCTTTGCGCGAGTCAGGGATCATATTTCTGAATGCACTCTACCGCGATCCGAAGTGTGATAAGACTTCTGGAGATATCGGGAAAAAGATACTCAAAGGCGATACCTATGCGCTCAAGCGTGCTTATGAACAGAACGAAGATGTTCTCGTTCGCGCCAAAAATGTAATCCTGTGTGGCGAAGCAAAGAAGATCGTCAGGTGGCTGCCGGGAGCCCCGCTGAGCGCCGAAGGCGGGCGTGTTCACTGCGTAGTGCATCCGGACGTCAGAAATGCGTGGCGGGACGAGTGGAAGGCGTGGTGGGCTCCAGACGCAGTGAGAATTCGTTTCGGCTTGAATCTTGCTGATATCTCTAGCGAAGAGCCGCTGTTACGTTAGATTTCACGCGCGTCGTTTGACTTTGGAGGGAAGTCCGCGTTAACAGTCGCGCGCCACCTGGAACCCCGCGAACGACTGCGTCACCGGCATGATCTCCAGCCGGTTGATGTTGAGGTGCGGCGGCAGGGTGGCGACGTAGAGGATCTGCTCGGCGATGTCCTCGGCGGTCATCGGCTGGGCGCCGGCATAGAGCTTGTCCGAAGCAGTCTGGTCGCCGTGGGTGCGGACCAGGGTGAATTCGGTTTCGGCCATGCCCGGCTCGATGTCGGTCACGCGCACGCCGGTGCCGTGCAGGTCGCTGCGCAGGCCCAGCGAGAACTGCCGCACGAACGCCTTGGTGCCGCCGTACGCGTTGCCGCCGGGATAGGGATAGGTGCCGGCGATGGAGCCGATGTTGATGATCGCCCCCTTGCGCTCGATCAGCAGCGGCAGCAGGCGGCGGGTGACGGTGACCAGCGCGGTGACGTTGGTCGCGATCATGGTGCGCCAGTCGTCCAGCGAGGCCTGCTGTGCGGGCGCGGTGCCCAGCGCCAGGCCGGCGTTGTTGACCAGCAGGTCGATGCCGCGGAAGCCTTCGGGCAGCGCGTCGAGTGCGGCGTCCAGCGCGGCTTCGTCGCGGATGTCGAAGGCGGCGGCATGCACCTTGTCGGCGCCGAGTTCGCCGGCCAGCGCGTGCAGGCGATCCGCGCGCCGGCCGGTGGCGATCACGCGCCAGCCGGCGGCGGCGAAACGGCGGACGGCGGCGGCGCCGAAGCCGGAGGTGGCGCCGGTGATGAGGGCGGTGCGCGTCATGGCGGTTCCTAGGGAGAGGGAAAACGGAGAGACGTCAGCCGGCGGCGTGCCGCCGTGCGTGCCAGCGTGCGCCCAGCCATGCGCCCGCGGCGGCGGCGGCCAGCGACGCCACGGCGCTGAGCGCGTTCGTGCGCAGCAGGTAGCCCAGCGGATAGGCGGCTTCCGGCGCCGGGGCCGCGATGCCGGCGAGCACCGCCAGGGTGGCGACCCACATCGCCAGCGTCAGGCCGACGGCCACGATCAGGAAACGGGGGCCGGCCAAGGCGCCGCCCAGGGCCATGCAGGCCAGCGTGACGGCGTGGCTGACCGGCGCCAGATAACCCAGTGGGGTCTGCACGATGTCCTGCCAGGCGGCGGGCAGCAGGTGTCCTATAAGCCACGATGCCGACAGCAGCGCTGCCGTCGCCACCGCCGTGGCCAGCAACAGCCGCTGCCAGGGCGGCGTAGGCCAGCGGCGGCTCACTGCGCCTTCACCGCCATGGCCGGCAGTCCGCCGCTGGCGAGCTTCTGCTTGGCGTCGGCCAGTTCGCTGGCGGTGCCGTAGGGCCCCATGCGCACGCGGTAGACCGTCTTGCCGTTGATCTGCGCCGATTCCACGCGGGCGCTCAGGCCAAGCATGGCGATCTTGGCCTTGGTGGCCTCGGCGTCGCCGGAGGCGCCGAAGGCGCCGGCCTGCAGGATGTAGCGTGCGCCGGTGTCGGCGCTGGCCACGGTGGCGGCCGGTCCGGGCGTATTGGTGGTGGTGGCAGGGGGTTCCTGGCGCGCCGGGCGGGCGGGCGTCGCCGTGGCCGCCGTCGCGGACGGGCCGGGAGTGGCGGCCGGGGTTTCGGCGATGGGTGCGGGCTGGGCCGGCGTGCCGGTGGCAGCCTGCACAGGGGCGGCCACCGGCGAGCGGCCTTCCAGCGCGGCGCGCGCCTTGCGGGCTTCTTCCTCGCGCGCGCTGGCGGCCAGTTCGGCGTCGGACATCTGCACTTCCTTGCCCGGCAGCAGGGTGTAGAAGTCGTACTGGGTTTCCTTGGGCGCTTCACCGCCCGGCGCCGGAGTGGCAGGCGCGTCGGCCGTCGATTCGGGCACCACCGCGTCCACGTCGGCGCTGTCGATGGGCGCCGGCTGCGCATCGGGATTGGGTTGCGGACGGAAGAAACCGTCGCCGTCCTTCTTCACCAGGCCGGGTGCGATGAAATACACCGCCAGGCCGATCAGCAGGCCGAGGACCAGCCACACCCATGCGGGCGTGGCGTGGCTGGAATTCCGGGTGGCCTGGCTCTTGCCGCGCTTCGCTGCCATCTACTGCTCTCCGCTCACATCTTCTCGGGCGCGCTGACGCCCAACAGGTCCAGTCCGTTGGCCAGTGCCTGGCGCACCGCCACGGCCAACGCCAGCCGCGCATTGCGCTCGCCGGCATCCTCGACGAGGATCGGTTCGCCGTCGTACCACGCTTGGAAAGCATAGGCCAGTTCGCGCAGGTATTGCGCGATGGCATGCGGTTCCAGCGACGCGCCCGCGGCTTCCACTACTTCTGGGTAGCGCGACAGTTCCACCATGAGCGCCAGCGAGCCTTCGTCGACAAGCGACGGCAGGGCGGCGATGCCGGCGGCCTGGTCGTAGGCGGGGAAGCCCTTCTCGGTCACCCGGCGCAGTAGGCTGCAGACGCGCGCATGAGCGTACTGCACGTAGAAGACGGGATTGTCCTTGCTCTGCTCGCGCGCCAGGTCGATGTCGAAGGTGAGCTGCGAATCCGGCTTGCGCGCGATCAGGAACCAGCGTGTGGCGTCGGCGCCGGCTTCTTCGATCAGGTCGCGCAGGGTCAGGTAGCTGCCGGCGCGCTTGGACAGCTTCACTTCCTCGCCGCCGCGCATCACCGTGACCATCTGGTGCAGCACGTATTCCGGGTAGCCCGGCGGGATGCCTTCGTCCAGCGCCTGCAGGCCGGCCTTCACCCGCGCCAGCGAGCCGTGGTGGTCGGCGCCCAGTTCGGTGATCGCGCGCTGGTAGCCGCGCTGCCACTTGCTGAGGTGGTAGGCCACGTCCGGCACGAAGTAGGTATAGGTGCCGTCGGACTTGCGCATCACGCGGTCTTTGTCGTCGCCGAAGTCGGTGGACTTCAGCCACAGCGCGCCGCCTTCCTCGTAGGTGTGGCCGGATGCGACCAGCTTGCGCACGGTCTCCTCCACCTTGCCTTCGGTGTACAGCGAGCTTTCCAGGAAATAGCGGTCGAACGACACGCCGAACGCGGCCAGGTCCAGGTTCTGCTCGCGGCGCAGGTAGGCCACGGCGAAGCGGCGGATGGCGTCCAGGTCGTGCGGGTCCTTCGCGCCGGTGACGACATGGCCTTCGACTTCGACCGAATCGCCGGCCAGGTACGCCTGTGCCACGTCGGCGATGTAGTCGCCGCGGTAGCCGTCCTCCGGCCAGCCCTCGCTGTCGGGGGTCAGACCCAGTGCGCGCGCCTGAGTGGACTTGGCCAGGTTGTCGATCTGCACGCCGGCGTCGTTGTAGTAGAACTCGCGCTTGGCGTCCCAGCCGTTGGCGGCCAGTACGCGGGCGATGCAGTCGCCGATGACGCCGGCGCGGCCGTGGCCGACGTGCAGCGGGCCGGTCGGGTTGGCCGAGACATATTCCACGCCCACGGTGCGGCCGGCACCGCTGTCGTTGCGGCCGTAGGCGGCGCCCTGCGCCAGCGCGGCCGCCACTTCACGCTGGTAGGCGCCGGCGGTCAGGTGGAAGTTGATGAAGCCGGGGCCGGCGATCTCCACCTTCGCCACGTCCTCGCTGGCCGGCAGGGCTTCCACCAGCGCGGCGGCGATGGCGCGCGGATTGCTGCGCGCGGCCTTGGCCAGCAGCATGGCGGCGTTGGTGGCGAAGTCGCCGTGCTCGCGCGTCTTGGGGCGCTCGACCACGAAATCCGGCGTGGCGGCGTCGGCCGGCAGGGTGCCGGCGATGCGCAGGGCGTCGATGCCCCGGGAGATCAGGGCGCGGAGGGAGGCTTTCACGGAGGACCGTCGTAGTGCGAGGGAACCCCCTATTCTAGTTTTTCCGGGCGCGGACGTGGGCGAGGCGGCGTTCAGTACCGCCGTGCGTTCACACCCAGCCCCGCGCGGCCATCGACTGCGGCGGCCCGTCGCCGACGACGAAATGGTCCAGCAGGCGCACGTCCACCAGCGACAGCGACTGCTTGAGCTTCTGGGTCACGGTGCGGTCGGCGGCGGAGGGCTCGGCGTTGCCCGAGGGGTGGTTGTGGCCGACGATCACCGCGGCGGCGTTGTGCGCCAGCGCACGGCGGACCACTTCGCGCGGGTGGATCTCGGCGCTGTCCACCGAGCCCTGGAACAGTTCCTCGAAGGCCAGCGCCCGGTGCCGGGTGTCGAGGAACAGCGCCGCGAACACCTCCTGCCGGCGTCCGCGCAGGCGCCGGGCGAAGTAGCGGGCGGCGGCCTGCGGATCGGTGATGGCATCGCCCCGCTCCAGGTGGGCGTGGAGCATGCGGGTGCCGAGCTCCAGCGCGGCGCTGAGTGCGCTGGCCCGGGCCGGCCCCAGCCCGGGCAGGGCGATCAGCTCGGCGGGGGTGCGCTCCAGCAGCGCGCGCAGCGGGCCATGCGCGGCCAGCAGTTCGCGCGCGGTGGCCACCGCGTCGCGCCCGCGCAGGCCGGAACCGAGGAAGATGGCCAGCAGCTCGGCATCGCTCAGGCTGCAGGCGCCGCGGGCGAGCAGTTTTTCGCGGGGGCGTTCGTCCTGGGGCCAGTCGCTGATGCGCATGGGCGCAGCGTGGCGCGCGGCCGGTCCGGCGTGCATCGGGCCTTGCAGGCCGTTCGGGTAAGCTATTTGCCTGTGCCGACGTAGGAAAGGGCCGACGTGAGCGGAACGGACAAGAGCCTGGCAGGGCAGCGCATCCTGCTGTGCGTGGGAGGTGGCATCGCGGCCTACAAGGCGCTGGAGCTGGTGCGCCGGCTGGGCGATGCGGGCGCGCAGGTGCAGGTGGCGATGACCGCCGGCGCGCAGCAGTTCGTCACTCCGCTGAGCTTCCAGGCCCTGTCCGGCCACCCCACCCGCACCACCCTGTGGGACAGCGCCGCCGAGCAGGCGATGGGCCACCTGGAACTGGCGCGCTGGGCCGACCGCGTCGTCGTCGCCCCGGCCACCGCCGACCTGCTGGCGCGGCTGGCGCACGGGCTGGCCGACGATCTGGTGACCACGTTGTGCCTGGCCACGGATGCGCCGCTGACCGTGGCGCCGGCGATGAACCACCGCATGTGGGGCCACCCGGCCACCCGCGCCAACCTGGCGACCCTGCAGGCGCGGGGGGTGCAGGTGGTGGGGCCGAACGACGGGCCGCTGGCCGAGGGCGAATCCGGCCCGGGGCGCCTGGCGGAGCCGGACGAGATCGTCGCCGCGCTGGCCGGCGCGGCCGCGGCGACGGCCGGACCGCAGCCGCTGGCGGGGCTGAAGGTAGTGGTCAGCGCCGGCCCCACCTACGAGGACCTGGACCCGGTGCGCTACCTGGGCAACCGCAGCAGCGGCAAGATGGGTTTCGCCATCGCCGCCAGCGCGGCCCGGCGCGGTGCGCAGGTCACCCTGGTCGCCGGGCCGGTGCACCTGCCCACGCCCGCAGGCGTGGCGCGGGTGGACGTGCGCTCGGCCGAGCAGATGCACCGGGCGGTGTTCGCCGCGCTGCCGGCGGACATCTACATCGGCGCCGCCGCCGTGGCCGACTACACCCCGCGCGCCCCGGCCGCCGACAAGATCAAGAAGTCCAGCGAATCGCTGGCGCTGGACCTGGTGCGCACGCCGGACATCCTGGCCGAGGTGGCCGCGCAGACGCAGGCGCTCAAGCTGGTGGTCGGCTTCGCCGCCGAGACCAACAACGTCGCCGAGTACGCGCGCAAAAAACTGGAAGCCAAGCGCCTGGACATGATCGTCGCCAACCGCGTGGGTATCGCCGACGGCGGGTTCGAGAGCGACCAGAACGCCATGACCGCCTACTGGAAGGACGGGGAGCGCAGCTTCGCCTCCGCGCCCAAGACCCGGTTGGCCGACGAACTGATCGACCTGATCGTGGAGCGCCTGAACGCATGAGCCCGAGTTCCCTCCGCACCGTGGACGTGAAGCTGCTGGACCCGCGCTTCGGCGACGAATGGCCGCTGCCGGCCTACGCCACCGAGGCGAGCGCGGGCATGGACCTGCGCGCGGCCATCGACGCGCCGTTGGCGCTGGAGCCGGGCGACACCGCCCTGGTCCCCAGTGGCATCGCCCTGCACCTGGCCGACCCCGGCCTGTGCGCGGTGGTGCTGCCGCGCTCCGGCCTGGGCCACCGCCACGGCATCGTGCTGGGCAACGGCACCGGCCTGATCGACGCCGACTACCAGGGGCCGCTGCTGATCAGCGTGTGGAACCGCGGCCACGAGACCTTCACTATCCAGCCCGGCGACCGGATCGCGCAACTGATGGTGCTGCCGGTGGTGCGCGTGGGCCTGCAGGTGGTGGATACTTTCGCCGACAGCGCACGGGGGGCGGGTGGCTTCGGCCATACCGGCGTGCGGTGACAGGGGACGAACGATGAACACACCGAACGAGAGCCGCCGCCGGATCCCGGTGGGCGATCTGCGCGGCGCACTGCCCAAGCTGGCGGTGCTGCTGGCGTTGCTGGCCGCGCTGCTGGCCTGGAGCGGCGTGCGCCAATGGCGCGACGCCGGCCTGCTGTCGGAAGCGGAGCGCGCGCGCGAGGACGCCGTGGCCGCCGTGCAGGCGAGCCTGGACGCGCAGGCCAAGCAGTTGCAGACGCGGCTGGCCTCGGCGCCGGTGAAGGCGGCGCTGGATGCCGGCGACGCCGCGGCCGCGGCCGCCGCCCTGCGCGAGGGCTGGCAGGACGCCGAGGACGTGCAGGTGCTGGACATGCACCTGGACGCGGCATACCAGGACCCGGCGGCGTTCGGCTTCAGCAAGCTGGCCCTGCTGGAATCGGGCATGCAGGGCGACGGGGTTTCCGCGCGCGTGGTCAAGGACGGCAAGGCCGTCGCCTTCGGCGTGGCCGCCGCGGTGCCGCAGGGCGTGGTCTACGTGCGCCTGCCGCTGTCGCGGCTGACGGCCGGCTTCGACGCCATCGCCCTGCCCGACGACGCCTACCTGGCCCTGCGCCAGGGCAACTACAGCGTCAGCGAACGCGGCAACGCCGGCCTCAGCGGCGGCGCCGAGCGCATGGCCCACGCGGTCGGCAAGACCGGCCTGCGCATCGCCACCGCCGTGCCCGACAGCGATGCCGGCCCGCTGGGCATGGGGCCCATCGCGGCCTTCGTCGCGGCCGGCTTGCTGGCGATGCTCGCCGTGCTGGCGGTGCTGATGGCGCGCGGCGGCCTCCGACTCCCCCAACGCGCCACCCGGAAAGGAAACGAGATGCACCCCACGGACGACCCCACCCTCCAGGAATCGTTGCAGCGCGATCCCCTCGCGTCCCCGGCCCGCGCGCCGGCGGCGCCGAAGGACGACTACGTGCAGGCCGAGGCGAAGGCGGTGGACGTGGACCCGGGCATCTTCCGCGCGTACGACATCCGCGGCGTCGTCGGCAAGACGCTGGACGCCGACGTCGCCGAACTGATCGGCCTGGCCATCGGCTCGGTGATGCGCGAGGAGGACCTGAACGACATCGTGGTCGGCCGCGACGGCCGCCTGTCCGGCCCGGACCTGGTCAACGGCCTGATCAGCGGCCTGCGCAAGGCCGGCCGCAACGTCATCGACATCGGCCTGGCGCCCACGCCGGTGGCCTACTTCGGCGCCTACCACCTGCGCGCCGGCAGTTGCGTGGCGGTGACCGGCAGCCACAACCCGCCGGACTACAACGGTTTCAAGATCGTGGTCGGCGGGCAGACGCTGTCCGGCGACGCCATCACCGACCTGTACGAGCGCATCCGCGACAACCGCCTGCACGTGGCCAACGCGCCGGGCGACCTGCAGCAGCGCGACATTGCCGACGACTACGTGCAGCGCATCGCCGACGACGTGCAGTTGGATCGCCCGCTGAAAGTGGTGGTGGACGCCGGCAACGGCGTGGCCGGCGACATCGCCCCACGGCTGATGGAGGCCATCGGCGCCGAGGTGGTCCCGCTGTACTGCGACGTGGACGGCACCTTCCCCAACCATCACCCCGATCCCAGCGAGCCGCACAACCTGGAGGACCTGATCCAGACGGTGAAGCGCTTCGACGCCGACATCGGCCTGGCCTTCGACGGCGACGCCGACCGCCTGGGCGTGGTGACCAAGGAAGGCGCGGTGATCTTCCCGGACCGCCTGCTGATGCTGTTCGCCGCCGACGTGCTGGAGCGCAATCCCGGTGCGCTGGTCATCTACGACGTCAAGTGCACCGGCAAGCTGCAGGGCTGGGTGCTGCGCCACGGCGGCACGCCGATGATGTGGAAGACCGGCCACTCGCTGATCAAGGCCAAGATGCGCGAGAGCGGCGCGGAGCTGGCCGGCGAGATGAGCGGCCACTTCTTCTTCCAGGAGCGCTGGTACGGCTTCGACGACGGCCTGTATTCCGCCGCGCGCCTGCTGGAGATCCTGGCCAACCGCGCCGAGACGCCGTCCGAGGTGCTGGCCGAGCTGCCCGACGGCGTGTCCACGCCGGAGATCAAGGTGGCGGTGGAGGAAGGCTCGCCGCACGCGCTTGTGGAGCGCTTCGTGGCCGCGGCCGATTTCGAGGGCGCGCGCCTGTCCACCATCGACGGCCTGCGCGCCGACTGGGACGACGGCTGGGGCCTGGTGCGCGCGTCCAACACCACGCCGATCCTGGTACTGCGCTTCGAGGCCGACAGCACGGCCGCGCTGGAACGCATCAAGACCGAGTTCCGCACCCGCCTACAGGCGCTGGCGCCGGAATTGACGATGACCTTCTGAGCCGGGCCGGCCGGCGCGTGCCGCCGGCTCTGGCGGGTGGTGGGAGCGGGAGTGCCGGTGCGCCGCCGCGGGGTTTCCCGCTGTAGCGGCCGGCGGCGGCATCCATCGATGTTGGTGCAGCCGGGCTGCGGCCGGAGTCGGCGGGCGTTTGCTCGCCGGATCAGTTGCGGGCGGGAGTCGTCGCAGGCGGCGGGGGCAGCGGCGTTTCCGTCGCGGCGGCGGCGTCCAGGGCCGCCGTGTCGCCCTTCATCGCGCGGTAGCGCCGCAGGATGTCCGTGATTTCCACGTCCAGTTCCTTGCGCTGGGCCTCGAAGCTCTGCTGCAGGCGGCGCGTGCGCACCAGTTCGGCATGGCGCTGGCGGATGGCGGTGGCCGCTTCGGCGGTCACCGGGCGGCCGGACAGCTCCTTGTCGCCGGCGGCCTGCAACAGGCTGACCAGGCCCTCGCGCAGGCTCAGCGCGTTGTAGTTGGCGGTGCGGATGTTGTTGTCGACGATCATCGTGCGTTCGCTGAACACGCGCCGCAGCTCGTCCTCGCTGCGGTAGGACAGCAGCATGGCCGCGTCGGTGCGGCGGCGGGTCTCGGCGGCGGCTTCGTCCATCCGGCGCTGCTGCTCGGCGACGGCGGCCTGGGCACGCTCCTCGTCGGTGAGCGCGCGGTCGATGCCGCCGGTGCGCAGGCCGCTCGACGCGCTGATCTCCTCGCGCGCGCTGTTGACCGCTTCCGGCGGCAGCGCATCGCTGCAGACGCGCTGGCCGTTCTGCTGCCAGCAGAACAGTTTCTTGGGCTTGGCGGGCGCGCCGGCGGTCTGCGCGCCCGCGGCCGGCGCCAGCATCAGCAGCCCGGCGGCCAGCCACAACGGTGTACGGAAGGTCATCGCAGCCCCCTGCTGCCTTCAGTCCTGGTGCGCACTGCCGTAACGGGCCCGGTAGGCCAGCAGGTCGGCGCGGTGCTGCACAAGGTCGGCGCTTTCGCCGGCAAAATCAAGCAGGTCGTGCAGGCTGGCTACGGCCACCACCGGCACGCCGGTTTCCTCGGCCACCGCCTGTGCGGCGGAGCGGCGGGGCGTGCCGTCGCCGGGGACGGGATCGCCCAGCACTTCCTGGCGGTCCAGCGCCACCACGATGCCGGCCGGCGTGCCGCCGCCCGCGCGGATCAGCCCCAGCGCCTCGCGGATGGCGGTGCCGGCGGTGATCACGTCGTCCACGATCAGCACGCGGCGGTCCTCCAGCGGCGCGCCGATCAGCAGGCCGCCCTCGCCGTGGTCCTTGGCTTCCTTGCGGTTGAACGCCACCGGCAGGTCGCGGCCGCGGCGGGCGAATTCGCAGGCCAGTGCGGTCGCCAGCGGGATGCCCTTGTAGGCCGGGCCGAACAGCAGGTCGAACGACACCCCGGATTCCTCCACCGCATCGGCGTAGCACGCGGCCAGCTCGGCCAGCCTGGCGCCGCTGTCGAAGCGGCCGGCGTTGAAGAAGTACGGGCTCCGCCGCCCCGATTTCAGGGTGAATTCGCCGAAGCGCAGGGCCTGGGCGTGCAGGGCGAGGCGGAGGAAGCGGGAGCGGTGGTCGGACATGGAAGCGGCCGGGATCGGGAGTTCGGGAATCGGATTGGCGAAGCGTACCGCATGGCCGCGGAGGCATGCGCCGGGACAGGCTATGCTCTTGCAATCCCCGTTCCAGGATCGCCGATCGCCCCATGCGCATCATCAGCTTCAACGCCAACGGCCTGCGCTCGGCCGCCAACAAGGGTTTCTTCGACTGGTTCGCGGCGCAGGACGCGGACGTGCTGTGCGTGCAGGAGACCAAGGCGCAGGAACACCAGTTGGCCGGCCCGGAATTCCTGCCGGCGGGCTACCGGGCCTGGTTCCGCGACGCCACCACCAAGAAGGGCTACAGCGGCGTGGCGATCTACAGCAAGCGCGAGCCGGACGAAGTGCGCACCGCGCTGGGCTGGCCCGAGTTCGACGAGGAAGGCCGCTACATCGAGGCCCGCTACGGCGACCTGAGCGTGGTGTCGTTCTACATCCCGTCCGGCTCGTCGGGCGAGCTGCGGCAGGGCTTCAAGTTCAAGGTGATGGACTGGCTGGCGCCGATCCTGGACGAATGGCGCCGCAGCGGCCGCCACTACGTGCTGTGCGGCGACTGGAACATCGTGCGCAGCCGGCTGGACATCAAGAACTGGACCAGCAACCAGAAGAACTCCGGCTGCCTGCCGCCCGAGCGCGACTGGCTCAACGGCCTGTGCGTGGACGGCGAGGGCTGGGTGGACGCCTACCGCGCGCTGCACCCCGAGGGCCAGGACTACACCTGGTGGAGCAACCGCGGCGCGGCGCGCGCCAACGACGTGGGTTGGCGCATCGACTACCAGATCGTCACGCCTTCGCTGCGCGACCGCCTCAGGGCGTGCTCGATCCACCGCGAGCAGCGCTTCTCCGACCACGCCCCCTTCACGGTGGACTACGCCTGATGGCCGCCGACTCCGCCGGACCGGCGCGCCGCGGCAAGCCCTCGGTCTGGCGCGCGTTCGCGCAGCCGTCGGCCTGGACGATGTTCTTCTTCGGCTTCGCCTCGGGCATGCCGTTCCTGCTGGTCGCCGGCACGCTGGCGTTCTGGCTGACGGAGAACGGCCTGGAGCTGAAGAACATCACCCTGATCGCCAGCGCCGGCCTGGCCTACACGCTGAAGTTCCTGTGGGCGCCGCTGGTGGACCGCTGGCGCCTGCCGCTGCTGGGCCGGCTGGGGCAGCGGCGCGGCTGGCTGCTGTTCGCCCTGCTGGTGGTGATCGCGGGCCTGCTGCTGATGGCGCAGATCACGCCCGACCGTCTGGCGATGTTCGTCTGGATCACGCTGGCGACGGCCTTCGCCGGCGCCACGCTGGACATCGCGGTGGACGCCTACCGCGTCGAGATCGCCCCGAACGAAGCCCAGGGCGCGCTGGTCGCCACGTATTCGCTGGGCTACCGGATCGCGCTGATCATCACCGGCATGCTGGCCCTGATCCTGGCCGAGCAGGTGCCGTGGCCGCAGGTGTACCGCGGGATGGCGCTGTTCATGCTGATCCCGGTCGTGGCGGTGTTGATCGCGCGCGAGCCCGACGTGCTGCGGGTGAAGATGACCACCTGGGCCGAGGGTCTGCGCGAAGGCGTGGTCGAGCCGTTCATGGACTTCTTCCGGCGTTTCAACGGCCCGCTGGCGCTGGCGCTGCTGGCCTTCATCCTGCTGGCCAAGATCTCCGACCAGTCGCTGGGCGGCGGGATCATGGCGCCGTTCTACCTGGGCGAGGGCTTCAGCAAGACCGAGATCGCGACGGTCACCAAGTTCTACGGCATCTGGGTGGGCATGGCGGGGGTGTTCCTGGCCGGCATCGCGATCGCGCGCTGGGGCGTGAAGTGGCCGTTGCTGGCCGGCGTGGTGCTGGGCGCGGTCAGCAACCTGCTCTACGTATGGCTGGTGGGCGCCGACGGCGACGTGCTGAAGCTGACGCTGGTGATCTCCGGCGAGAACCTGGCGCAGGGCTTCCAGGGCACCACGCTGGTGGCGTTCCTGTCCGCGCTGGTCAACCAGCGCTTCACCGCCACCCAGTACGCGCTGTTCTCCTCGCTGGTGATGCTGCCGGGCAAGCTGCTGGGCGCGGTGTCCGGCGGCATCGTCGAGCAGACCGGCTACGGGGTGTATTTCTGGATCACCGCGCTGGTGGCGGTACCGGCCGTGGTCCTGTTCTTCTGGCTGTCGCCGCGCATCCGCTTCGGCGGCGACAACGCCCCGGCCACCGGCGTGGACCGGCCGCAGGACCCGCCTGCCGGTTCCTGACGGCCTGCGCTACAGTGCCGGACGGCGCGGGGGCGCTGGCGCGGCGGGGAAGGGCGATATGACCGACATCGTGTTGAAGGACGTGGACCCGATCCTGGCCGATCGCATCCGCCGGGTTTCGCAGGCGCGCGGCTGGACCATCCACGACACCATCCTCAACCTGCTGGAGCAGGGCCTGTTCGCCTGCGAAGCGGAGGTGCGCCGCGGCTTCGACGACCGCGAAGTCAACGCGCTGGCCGAGGCGATCAGCGCATTGCGCGACGTGCCGCCCGGCAAGGGCTTCTGATCCGCGCCGCCGGCTAGGCGGGGTAGACCGTGCCCAGGACCCGCGGCCCGCACGCGCCGGTGACGGCGGGCAGGTTGCCGGGCCGGCCGGCCAGTGCCTCGCGCGCCAGCCAGGCGAAGCCCATCGCTTCCACGTAGTCCGGGTCCAGCCCGTGCGTCGCGGTCGATTCCACCGCCGCCTGCGGCAGCAGGGCGGCCAGCCGCGCCATCAGCGCCGCGTTGTGCACGCCGCCGCCGCAGACCAGCACGCGCCGCGTGCCGAGCTGAGTCGCGCGCAGCGCGTCGGCCACGGTGCGCGCGGTGAGTTCCAGCAGGGTCGCCTGCACGTCGGCCGGCGCAGGCGGGACATCGCCCAGCGCGGATTGCAGCCAGCCCAGGTGGAACTGCTCGCGCCCGGTGCTCTTCGGCGGCGGCAGCGCGAACCACGGATCGGCGAGCAGCCGGTCCAGCAGGTCCGCGTCCACCCGCCCGCTGGCCGCGAAACCGCCGCCGGCGTCGTAGGGCCGGCCGGTATGGCGTTCGCACCAGGCGTCCATCAGGGCGTTCGCCGGGCCGGTATCGAAGCCGCGCACTTCGCCCGAAGCGGGCAGCAAGGTGAAGTTGCCGATGCCGCCCAGGTTCAGCACGGCGCGGTCCTCGCGCGGCGACCCTAGCAGGGCCGCGTGGAAGGCGGGCATCAGCGGCGCGCCCTGCCCGCCGGCCGCCACGTCGCGCCGGCGGAAGTCGGCCACGGTGGCGATGCCGGTGCATTCGGCGATGACGTTGCCGTCGCCCAGTTGCCAGGTGAACGGCGCCGCCGCGTGCGGGCGGTGGCGGATGGTCTGGCCGTGCGAGCCGATCGCGCTGATGCGCGCGCGCGCGATGCCGGCTTCGTCCAGCAGTTCCAGCGCGGCGGCGGCGAAATGCCGGGCGGTGAGGGTTTCCAGCGCGCCCAGTTCATCCAGCGGCGCGGTCTCCGCGCCCTGGCCCAGCGCGATCAGGCGCACGCGCAGGGCGGGATCCCAGGCGAAGGTGCGCGCCCGGAGCAGTTCGCAGCGCATGGCCGTGCCTTCGCCCTGGAAACGCACCAGTGCGGCGTCGATGCCGTCGGCGCTGGTGCCGGACATCAGGCCGAGGTACAGCGCGTCGGCGTCGGCGCGGGAACTGTCTGTCATGCGTTGGCCCGGAACGAAAAAAGGCGGGACAGTGTCCCGCCTTTCGCCAGCCTCCGCCATGCCGGGCCTCAGCCCTTGCCGGCGCCCGGCTTCTTGTCCGCCGCAGGCTTGGCGGCGGCCACGGCCGTCGCCTTGGCCGGCGGTTCCTCCGGGCCGACGTCGGCGTAGATGATGTTCTCCACCGTGCGGATGCGCGCCAGCGCGTTGGCGGTGTAGGTGCGGAACGAGGCCAGTTCCTTGCCGCCCAACGGCTCGGGCGGCGGCATGGTCACCGACAGCGGGTTGCGGTGCACGCCGTTGACGCGGAATTCGTAGTGCAGGTGCGGGCCGGTCGACAGGCCGGTGGTGCCCACGTAACCGATCACCGTGCCCTGCGGGATGCGCTGGCCGACCTTGATCTTGCCCAGCCGCGACATGTGCCCGTACAGCGTGGTGTGGCCCTTGCCGTGGTCGAGGATGACGGTGCGACCGTAGCCGCCCTGCCAGCCGGCGAACTGCACGCGGCCGTCGCCGGCGGCCATGATCGGCGTGCCGGTGCTGGCGGCGTAGTCCACGCCCTTGTGCATGCGCATGGTGCCCAGCACCGGGTGCCGGCGCGCGCCGAACTTGGAGCTCATGCGCGCGTACGGGATCGGCATGCGGATGAAGCTCTTCTTCAGCGGCCGGCCGGCGGCGGTGAAGTATTCCGGCTTGCCGCCCTCGCGGGCGAAGCGGAAGCCCGAGTGCAGCTTGCCGTCGACGGTGAAGGTGGCGGCCTGCACCGGGCCGGTGCTGACCAGCTCGCCCTCGCGCCAGGTCTGCTCGACCACCACGCTGAAGCGGTCTTCCGGGCCCAGGTCGGAATTGAAGTCGATGTCGTACTTGAAGATCTCGTCGGTCAGCGCGTTGACGTTGGCGGCGGTCAGGCCCGCCTTGCGCGCCGAACGGTTGAGCGAGCGCCCGACCTTGCCGCTCAGCACCACGGTGCGGGTGGTGGTCTCGCGCGCGATGACGCGCTGGGTGATCTTGTCCTCGCCGATGCCCAGCTCCACCCGGTGGCTGGTGTCCAGGTCGTAGCGCAGCGTGCGCAGGCCGCCGGTCACCGGCAGGTCGAAGGCGATCTCGGCGCCCGGCTTGAGGCGGGTGAGGGCGCGCTTGGCGTCGGCGTTCTCCAGGATCCGGTGCAGCGTGGCTGCCGGGATGCCGAATTCCTCGAACAGCGCGCCCATGGTCTGCCCGGGCTTGACCCGCACGACCTGCCAGCTATCGCCCGCCGTCCCGGCCAGTCGCGAGGCGGACAGTTCGGGCAGGTCGAGCGCGAACGTTGCGCGTGGTTCGGAAACCGGGGCCTGGATGGCACTGGAGAAGCCCGGCACGATGGTCGCCATCAGCACACCGATGGTGGTGAACAGGCTGGCGTGGATCCAGTGGCGGCGCGTCCACCGGCCTTCCGGGAGATGGCGCTTCACCTGGCGATGGATCGCCGTGTCGCGAAGCAGCCCGAGGCGTTCGCGGAACTGTTGCTTGCGGCCGTCGCCGCCCCCATGAGTCTGCATTGAAGATCACACCCCGGGCCCAAGCGACGGCCCCAATCGGCGTACCATAGACACGCGAAGACTTCGCGTCAAACCATTGAGTCAATTGGGTTTTTTGATTGCCATCACTATTCACGTCCGTTTAACGGTAACTTCACCTCACTGACTCGGCCTTCACGTGGCCGCTTCCAACCGGAATCCGTACCTTGTCCCCCGCTGAAGCTCTTGCCCTGATCGGCCGCGGCGCCGACGAAATCCTCAAGCCCGAAGAACTCCAGGCCCGCCTGGTGCTGGGCCGCCCGCTGCGCGTGAAGGCCGGCTTCGACCCCACCGCGCCGGACCTGCACCTGGGCCATACCGTGCTGCTGAACAAGTTGCGCCAGTTCCAGGACCTGGGGCACCAGGTGATCTTCCTGATCGGCGACTTCACCGGGATGATCGGCGACCCGAGCGGCAAGAATGCCACCCGCAAGCCGCTTTCCCGCGAGGATGTGCTGGCCAACGCCCGCACCTACGAGGAACAGGTGTTCAAGGTGCTCGACCGGGAGAAGACCGAGGTCCGCTTCAATTCCGAGTGGTTCGGCAGGATGGGCGCGGCCGACATGATCCGCCTGGCCGGACAGCACACGGTGGCGCGCATGCTGGAGCGCGACGATTTCGCCAAGCGCTACGCGGCGCAGCAATCCATCGCTATCCACGAATTCCTCTATCCGCTGGTCCAGGGCTACGACTCGGTGGCCTTGGTGGCGGACGTCGAACTCGGCGGTACCGACCAGAAGTTCAACCTGCTGATGGGCCGCGGCCTGCAGGAGCACTACGGCCAGAAGCCGCAGATCGTGCTGACCATGCCGCTGCTGGTGGGGCTGGACGGCGTCAACAAGATGTCCAAGTCGCTGGGCAACTACATCGGCGTGGCCGAGCCGGCGATCGACATCGTCAACAAGACCATGAAGGTCGGCGACGCCCTGATGTGGGACTGGATCGAGCTGCTGAGCTTCGAAATCGGCATCGACGAGGCGAAGCGGCTGAAGGCGGATGTTGCCGCCGGCACGCTCAACCCGCGCGACGTGAAGCTGCGCCTGGCGCGCGAACTCGCCGCACGCTTCCACGACGCCGCGGCCGCCGAGACCGCCATCGCCGGCTGGCTCGCCGCCGTCACCGGGCAGGGCGACACGTCCCTGCTGCCGCTGCAGGATGTCGCGGTTCCCGCGGAAGGCATCCGCATTGCCGCGCTGCTGACCGCGGCCGGCATCACCTCCAGCAATTCCGAAGCCAACCGCAAGCTCAAGGAGCGCGCGGTGAGGGTGGAAGGGCAGGTAGTGGAGGACGCCGGGCTGGTGTTCGCGCCCGGTTTCGAGGGCGTGCTGCAGGTCGGCAAGCGCAATTTCGCCCGGGTGCGCCTGGTTGCCGGCTGAGCGGAGCCGGAGTGCCATATCCCTGCTTCCGGGCGCGCGTGCAGTGACAGCAAAAAAACTCCCGCCGGGGCTTCCCAAAGTCAGTGGAACAGGTCATACTTTTCCTCCCCCGACGCACGGGGCCTTGCCGGAAGCGGCGGGGCATCCAGGTAAAGGGAAAGGATTCGCCGGCAACCCCGAAACAAGGTGTTGACGGCCCCGGAAAGCCGGCTATAATGAGCGGCTCACCTCGGCGGAAACGTCGGTGGTACGAAG
>ERZ761602.2495-NODE-2495-length-28641-cov-4.685231_pt1 | contig 28641 bp, 25 predicted proteins | sample MGYA00512165_ERZ761602 | MGnify/ENA primary metagenome ERZ761602 (study PRJEB28899, sample SAMN02445085) | bioreactor sludge metagenome | biome: EBPR sludge; isolation source: Thorneside wastewater treatment plant | place: Australia: Brisbane, Thorneside...
CCCTCGTGCGTGGCCGCGATGGCGATGCCCTTGGCGCAGTCGATGGCGCTGCCGCCGCCCACGGCGATCAGCCCGTCGCAGCCTTGTGCACGGTAGACCTCCGCGGCCGCGCGCACGGCGGCTTCGGTGGGGTTGGAGGGGGTCTGGTCGTACACGGCCACGCTCAATCCGGGCAGGGCGTCCAGCGCCTGCTGCAGGATGCCGACGGCTTTGACGCCGGGGTCGGTCACGATCAGCGGGCGGCGAATGCCGACGCGCTCGCACTCGGCGGCCAGCAGGTTCACGGCGCCAAAGTCGATCTGGATCTGGGTCAGGTAGTAGATGAAAGCCATGGGGTTTGTCTCCGGGTTGCCCTGTACGATGCCAAGCCTTCACTGTAATCAGAACCCGGCCCGTCATGAGTCACCACCGCAACCCGCGCGCCTTGCTCACGCCCCTGATGCGCGGCGTGCTCGACCGCATCGAGCGCGCCGGCCGCCCGCCGCTGCACGCGCTCACGCCCGCGCAGGCCCGCGCCGCCTACGAAGCCAGCGCCGGTGTGCTGGAACTGGCCCCGCACAAGCTGCCCCGGGTGGAAGACCTGCACATCCCCGCGCGGGACGGCCACGCCATTCCCGCCCGCCTCTATGCGCCGCACGCCGACGCGGGCGCCGCGCTGCCGGTGCTGATGTATTGCCACGGCGGCGGCTTCACGGTGGGCAGCGTCGCCACCCATGATGTGTTGTGCCGCCATCTGGCGCACCTGGCGCATTGCGCGGTGCTGTCGGTGGACTACCGGCTGGCGCCGGAGCACCCGTTCCCCACCGCCGTGTTCGACGCCTGGGACAGCCTGGCCTGGCTGCGTGCGCAGGCCGCCGCGCTGGGGCTGGACGGCACGCGCCTGGCCGTGGGCGGCGACAGCGCCGGCGGCACGCTGGCGGCGGTGTGCGCCCTCCAGGCGCGCGATGCGGGCTGGCCGCTGGCCCTGCAGCTGCTGTTCTACCCCGGCACCTGCGCCCGGCAGGACACGGCGTCGCACCACACCTTCCGCCACGGCTTTTTGCTGGAAGAGGCGCACATCCGCTACTTTTTCAGCCAGTACCTGCAGCGCCCCACCGACCATGCCGACTGGCGCTTTGCCCCGCTGGATGGCGTGGACGAGGCCGGCCAGGTCCGCGAACTGGACGGCGTGGCCCCGGCCTGGATCGGCCTGGCCGAGTGCGACCCGCTGACCGACGAAGGCGTCGCCTACGCCGACCGCCTGCGCGCCGCCGGTGTGCCGGTGGACCTGGAGATCTACCGCGGTGTGGTGCACGGCTTCATCAACCTGGGCCGCGCCATCCCCGAGGCGCTGACGGCGCATGCCGACGCGGCGCGGGCGCTGCGCCACGCGCTGGGTACCCAGCCCGCCACCCCCCATGCGCGAAAACACCATTGAAAGGACGACTGGCATGACCGCAAATCCTGAGGCCGCTGGTTCGGCAGCAGCACCCACTGTGCAATCCGCCGGCGCCACGCGGAATGCCGCAGCGGGCCGGGTGCGCTGCGGGAGCTGGGGTGAGTTGCAAGCGCCCGCAGCCCAGGTTCGGCGGGCGGTGTTTGTGCAGGAGCAACAGATCGCCGAGGAACTGGAATGGGATGAGGCCGATCAGCCGGCCCTGCATGTGGTGGTGTTTTCGGAACAAGGTGACGCGGTGGGCACCGGCCGGCTGCTGGCACCGGAGCCCGGTGTGGCGCAGATCGGTCGCCTGGCGGTGTTGCGGCCGGCGCGGCGCACCGGAATCGGGGCCTTGCTGGTGCGCACCCTGATGGAGCAGGCGCGCCAACGTGGCGACCGGCGGGTGATTCTGAACGCCCAGTGCGCGGCGATCCCGTTTTATGTGGCCTTGGGTTTTCAGGCGAACGGCGAAATTTTTCAGGAGGCGGGCATCGACCATGTGCAAATGTCCGCGCCCTTGTGACCTCGGCGGGCGGTCTTGAGCGCTCGGCCGGGAAATAGCCCCGGACTGCGGCGACAATAGGCGGTTTGCCAGACCGGGCATCGTGACCGGCCTGGCCTGTTTTGCAGTCGACGCAGCACATCGAGCATCCCATGGCGAAAAAGAAACGTACCGGCCCAGGCCCGACTCCGCCGGCCCCCCGCAACACCGCACCGGTGGCGACAACGGCACCCGCGGGCGCTGCTGCAGCCGCGTCTGCGGTGGCGGCGGGCGCTGGCGCGAATGCCAACGGCAGCGGCAACGGCAACGGACGGGGGCAGTCCGATCGCACCAGCCGGCCCGTTGCCCGGCCGGTGGTCGGGCCTTTGCCAAACGAAATCACCCGGGGCGACTGGACGGCGTTCATCCTCGGCATGATGATGTTCCTGGCGCCAGCCATCGGCGTACCGCACGAGGAGATGCTGCAGGACACCCTCAAGTCCATTGTGGTGTCGTTTGCCGCGCTGGGTGGGGCCCTGCTGTTTTTCTGGCAGCAACGCAACCGCCGCGATGCCGTGCGCTGGCACGCCCTGATGTGGTTGCCGCTGATGCTGATGGTGTATGCATTGGGCAGCATGATCTGGTCGCACACCTATCTGGGCGGGGTGGAGGCGATCCGGTGGTTCATCTTCAGTGTTCTGCTCTGGCTGGGCCTGAACACGCTGTCGCGCGACCGCATTCCGACGCTGGCCTGGGGCATTCACATGGGGGCGGTCGTGGCTTCGCTGTGGACGGCGATGCAGTTCTGGTTCGAGATGAAGTATTTCCCGCAGGGGCCCAATCCGGCGTCGACCTTTGTCAACCGGAACTTCTTTGCCGAGTTCGCGGTGTGTACCCTGCCGTTTTCCGTGCTGCTGCTGGCACGGGCACGGCAGTCAGGGCTGATCGCTTTCCTGGCGTTCACCACCGGTTTCAACATCGTCGCGATCTTCATGACCGGTACGCGCTCGGCATTGATCGCGTTCATGGCTTTCTTGTTGATTCTGCCGGTCATCCTGTACCTGTACCGCAAGCAGTTGGGATTCAGTCAGTTCAGCAGCGGCAATCGCATCCTGTTGTTCGGGGTGCTGTTTGCCACGGTGCTGGGTCTGGGCCTGATCCAGACCGGCAACGCCAAATTGCTGGAGGAGCACCGCCTGGAGCAGCGCGGCACCAATGCGCTGGAGCGGGCTTTTGCGCGGTCCAAGTCGATCACCCAGACCGAGGAATACACGGAGCGCTCGTTCTCGGTCCGTCTGGTGATGTGGAAGGCGACGATGCGCATCATTCAGCAGCGTCCGCTGACCGGGGTCGGGGCCGGGGCGTGGGAAGTGGATATTCCGCTGTACCAGAAAGAGGGCTCGCAGCTGGAGACCGATTACTACGTCCACAACGAAATTCTGCAACTGCTGGCCGAATACGGCCTGGTCGGCTGGATTTTCCTGCTGCTGCTGTTTGGCTACCTGCTCCGGGCGTTCTGGCGCACGCTGCGCAACAAGACACCGGAGGGACAGGCGGAGGCGCCGTTGCGGGCGTTCACCCTGTTGGGGCTGCTGATGTTCCTGATCGTCAGCAACGCCGGTTTCCCGTGGCGCATGGCCAGCACCGGGGCGATTTTTGCGATGGGTCTGGCCATACTGGCCGCATCGGACGCGCGGCTGGGCTACCGTGGCTGGATCGACGCCATGCGATTGCACTGGGGCCCGGCGGTGTCACAGACCGCGGCGGTCGTCACCATGGTGTGCCTGGCATTGGCGGCGTACATCACCCAGCAGGCTGCGGCGTGTGAAAGCAAGATCGTCAAGGCAACCAAGATTGCGCTGACGGTGACGCAGTCGGGTGATTACAACAATCCGAAGTGGGACAAGATGAAGCGGGAAATGCTGACCTTGATCCGCGAGGGCGTCGACATCAATCCGCACTACCGCAAGATCACGCCCATGATCGCCGATGAGCTGGCGAAATGGGGTGACTGGAACAACGCGATCTGGATCTGGGAATCGGTGATCGGTTCACGCCCGTATGTGGTGGCCATCATGTCCAACATTGCGCGGGGGTACACCCAGATCGGGCAGAACGACAAGGCATTCGAGGTCATCGCGCGGGCCAAGAAGCTGCAGCCCAAAGCGCCATCGGTGAATTCGCTGGAGGTGGTTCTGCTGACCCGTACCGGTCGTGAGGCCGAGGGCTACAAACAGGCCAAAGAGATGATTGCCCAGGGCATTTACGATTTCGACATGGTCAACGCCGGGTACATCCTGGCGGCTCGGGCCAACGACTGGCCGATGGCGCTGCAATCGCTGGAACTGTTGGTCAAGGGCTGGCCTGCCAGTGCGGTGGACAACTGGCTCAAGATGGGCAATGTCTATGCTTCCGTCGCCGCTGTGAAGGATGAGAAAAAGGCCCTGGAAGCCTACAAGGCGGCCCTTGCCGCCAGCCCGGAAGATCAGAAAACGGCCACCCGCGCCAAGATACCCAGCTTGTATCAGCCCCGGCTGTGATCTGCGCCCGCTGGTGCGGGCGGTTCAGATGTCGTCGCGCAAGGTGTAAGGCGGTGCCGACACGCGCAGGGGGGGGCCGTCAACGCGACCCAGGTGCAAGCCGGACGCCTCGGCTGCGCCGACCTGAACCGATGCAAAGGCGACGGCCTCTCCGCCCGGCAGGGGCGCGGACATGACGACGGTGCCACAGGCTTGCTCCGGATCCAGCGGCGAGAACAGCTCTTGGCCGGCGGCGATGGGCTGGGCACCGGTCACGAGGTAGCCCCGGCGTTTGACCGTCCCCCGAAACTGGCTGCGTGCGACGACTTCCTGGCCGGGATAACACCCTTTCTTGAAATGCACGCCATCAACGGATTCGAAGTTGACGGTCTGCGGCACAAAAAGGTCGGACACCGGCGCCGTGATCCGAGCGATGCCGCTGAAAACCTCAAGCGCGTTCCAGCCTTCCGGTCCGACGCGCAGGCCTTCGGGTTCCGGCCCGTCTGCGGCAGAAAGCAGCAGGGTGCGCGTGCAGGCGCGCACGGCGGGGAGGGCAACACGAACAATCCCGGAAACCTGCTCAGCGGCGGCCGCGGGTGGTGTCGGGTGGGCACCCACCGATTCGGTCTGGCCCCAGCACAGCCATTCGCTGCTCGCATCGCTCAGGCGCACACGCGCGCGAAGGACAAAAAGCGAAAGGCGCCGCAAGGTTGCGGCAAGCGTGTCCACACTGGTGATCAGCAGAAACTCGTTCGGTTCGAGGCGGATCACCCAGAACGAGGCAAGCATGCGGCCCTTGGCAGAGCACCATGCCGCGAGCCGGGTCTGGCCCGGCCTGATGGAAAGCATGTCCTGCGTCAGCTGGCCATGCAGGAAGCTGGCGGCATCGTCGCCACTGGCGCGAATCACCCCAAGATCGGTCAGGCGGGCAATACCCAGAGGGAGGGAGACAGGGTCCTGTGCGTTCATGCCTGCATTATGATCGCGGGCTTTACTCCCGAAGGATCAAAGGGTCGTGCGTCGATTGCTGGTGGGCGTTGCGGTGAGTCTGGCGGCGGCCGCGATCGCATTGGCTGCCTTCGCAGTGCGCTGGGTGGGTGCGCCTTTGACCCTGGCGGAACCAACGATCGAGCTGGCCATTGAGCCGGGCATGAGCCCCAGAAAGGTGGCGGAAGCGGTGGTTGCTGCGGGGGCGCAGGTTTCTCCGGAATGGCTTTTCCTGTGGTTTCGTCTCTCAGGGGACGCGCGCAAGATCCGGGCCGGAAGCTACGAGATACAGACCGGCACCAGCCCCCGTGCGCTTCTGAGCAAACTCGTTCGGGGCGACGAAAGCCTCAAGACCATCACTTTCATCGAAGGCTGGACGTTTCGGCAGGTGCGTAGTGCGCTGGCTGGCGCCGACGGCTTGCGCGCGGACACCCGGGGTTTGACCGATGCAGCCGTGATGGCCCAGCTGGGCCGCCCGGGAATCGCCGCTGAAGGGCGATTTTTCCCGGATACCTATGCCTATGCGCGAGGCAGCAGCGACCTGGATGTGCTTCGTCGCGCCCTGAAAAGCATGGATCGGCGGCTCGATGCGGCCTGGGCACAACGGAGTGCCGATAGCCCGCTGCGCTCTGCAGATGAAGCTCTGATTCTGGCCAGCATCGTGGAGAAGGAAACCGGGCGCCCGGATGACCGCGCGCAGATTGCGGGCGTTTTTGTCAACCGCCTTCGGATCGGGATGCGTCTGCAAACCGACCCCACCGTGATCTACGGGCTGGGCGAGGCCTTTGACGGCAATCTGAGGCGGCGTGATCTGACCACGGACACGCCTTGGAATACCTACACCCGCGCGGGACTGCCGCCGACGGCGATCGCGTTGCCAGGCAAGGCGTCGCTGGTGGCCGCGGTTCAGCCGGCCGCAACGCCTGCGCTGTATTTCGTCGCCCGAGGTGACGGCAGCAGCCACTTCAGCCGGACACTGGATGAACACAATCAGGCGGTCAACCGGTATCAGCGCGGGCGACAATAGCAGGCATGGGCACCCGATCCGGAATTTTCATTACGTTCGAGGGCATTGACGGCGCCGGCAAGTCGAGCCACATCGAAGCTCTGGCGGATCACTTGCGGGCCCAGGGCAGGACGGTTCTCCTTACCCGTGAGCCCGGCGGGACACCATTGGCAGAGTCCATCCGCGCACTCGTGCTGCATGAAGCGATGGATGCGCTGACCGAGGCGCTGCTGGTCTTTGCGGCGCGTCGGGACCATGTCGTCTCGGTCATCCTGCCCGCATTGAACCGCGGTGAGGTTGTCCTGAGTGACCGCTTCAGCGATGCGACGTTTGCGTACCAGGGAGGAGGCCGCGGGTTTGACTTTGCCGTCCTGGACCGATTGGAGCAGTGGGTTCAGACCCGGGATCAGGGTCCGGATGGGTCGGAGAACCTTCTGCAGCCAGATCTGACGCTGTGGTTTGATGTCCCTGCGGAACTGGCCGCCCGAAGACTCGCGTCGGCGCGGACCCCTGATCGTTTCGAAGCCCAGCCGGAGAGTTTTTTCCAGCGTGTCATTGATGGGTATGCACGTCGCATGGCGCTTTCGCCCGGGCGCTTCGAACGACTCGCGGCGGACCAAAGTCGCGAAGCGGTGTGGTCCGAACTGATCCGGGTTGTTGACGCGCGCTTTTCGCCGTTCTCGCCCCCGGTGGCCTCACCATGAATGCGCCGGTCGCGACGCCGCCGTGGTTGCAGCGTCAACTCGACACGTTGGTGCAGGAGCGCAGCCACGCCGTGCTGTTGTTCGGGTCAGGCGGAATCGGGCAATACGAGCTGGCGCTCGATCTTGCGAGGGCCTGGTTGTGCGAGTCTCCCCAGCAACGGGACCGTATCGGCCGTGCCTGTGGGACCTGCGGAAGCTGCCATGCCATCGAGGTTCGTACCCATGCGGATTTGCTGGTCTTGATGCCCGAAACCGTTCAGATGGAACTCGGCTGGCCTTTGCCGGAGAAGGCGCAGTCGGACATCGACGAGAAGCGCCGCAAGGCGAGCCGGGAAATCAGGGTTGATGCGATGCGCGATGCAGTCGAATTTGCTCAACGGACCAGCGGAAGAGGGCAGAGCAAGATTGTCCTGGTGTATCCGGCAGAAAAAATGAATGCGGTGGCAGCCAACGCCTTGCTCAAGACACTGGAAGAACCGCCGGGATCGGTACGCTTTATCCTGGCAACCGAGGCGGCCCATGAATTGTTGCCCACGATACGCAGTCGGTGCCTGGCCCATGCCCTTCATCTTCCCGATCCGCAGGAGGCGCGGCAATGGATGACCCGGTCCGGGGTGCCCGAGGCGGACGCAACGGTTCTGCTGGCGGCCTGTGGGGGACGTCCTGGCCTCGCGGTGCAGTGGTCGCAGGCCGGGCGGTCCGCCAGGTCCTGGGCAGCCATTCCGCGGGGCCTGCAGCAGGGGCGGACCGAGGTACTCGACGGATTTTCGCCCCGGGAAATGGTCGAGTCGATGCAAAAGCTTTGTCACGACCTCTTGGTTTTCTCGCAGGGGTGCCCACCGCGCTTTTTTCGGTCCGAAGACCTGCCGAGTTTCAAGACTCCGGTTCATGTCGGGACCTTGACTGCCTGGAACCGGTATCTTGCCCGAATGGAGGAGCAGATCGACCATCCTTTCCATCCGGGTTTGCTGGTCGATGCACTTGTCGATCAGGCGGCAAACACCCTAAACTCCACGGCTTGAGCCGACATTTATGAGCCAAGCACCACCCAATCAAGTCCGCCCGAGCGTCATTCAACTGGCGATCAAGGAAAAAGCGGCGCTTTATGCGGCCTACATTCCCTTGTTTGCTGACGGGGGGGTATTCATTCCGTCGACTCGGGAGTACCGCCTGGGCGATGACGTATATGTATTGCTGTCATTGCCAGACGACCCCCAGCGGTACCCGATCGCAGGAAAGGTTGCGTGGATTACGCCGGCCCGGGCTGCCGGGAACCGGAGCCAGGGGGTCGGTGTGCGATTTCCGTCGGATGAGAAGTCGCGCCTGCTGAAGATCCGGATCGAAGAAATTCTCGGGACGCATCTGGGCTCCGACCGACCGACCCAGACGATCTGAGACGATTTCACCAATGGCCGGGTCTCTCCGCCGATTCGGTGGATCGAGCTTCCCGGTGTGCGCGCCATGTTTATTGATTCACACTGTCATCTGAGTTTCCCCGAGTTGTCCGGGCGAATTGGCGAGATACGCGATGCGATGGCGACGGCTCGGGTTGACCGCGCCCTTTGTATTTGCACGACCATCGAGGAGTTCCCTCTGGTGCATGGTCTGGCGATGAGATACGAGAATTTCTGGGCCACGGTTGGTGTTCATCCCGATAACGAAGAGGTTCAGGAACCCGACGTGGCCGCCCTGGTCGCCGCCGCCAGTTTGCCGCGGGTCGTTGCAATCGGGGAGACCGGTCTTGACTACTACCAGATGGCCGAGCGAAAAGGCGGGCGCTCTGTCGCGGAGATGGAGTGGCAGCGTGAGCGCTTTCGCGTTCATATCCGGGCGGCCAGGTCCTGTGGATTGCCGATGGTGATTCATACCCGTGCGGCTTCTGACGACACCCTGGGCATTCTTCGGGATGAACGCGCAACGGGTGATGATCACCCGGCGGGCGGCGTTTTCCACTGTTTCACCGAAACACGGGAAGTGGCCCGCACTGCGCTGGATTTCGGTTATTACGTCTCGTTTTCCGGCATCATCACCTTCAAGAGCGCGACGGAACTCCGTGATGTGGTCAGACTGGTGCCACTTGATCGGATGTTGATCGAAACAGACAGTCCGTATCTGGCGCCGGTTCCTTTCCGCGGCAAAACCAACGAGCCGTCGTATGTTCCGTGGGTTGCAAAAACCATCGCCGAAGTTCACGGCGTCAGTCCGGAAGTTGTCGGTTCAATGACCAGTGAAAACTTCCATCGCCTGTTCAAGAAGACAGAAAGCGCTGCGGCATGATCCGGCGCACACTGATGCTTGGTCTGTTCGGTGCGCCTTTGCTGGTGAGTCGGCAGGCTGTCGCGGGAGCGTACGAGGATTATTTCGCAGCGATTTCGCGCGACGATGTCGGCGCTCTTCGAGGATTGCTTGAGCGCGGGATGGACCCGAATACCCGCAACCCGGCCGGCTTTGCGGGCTTGTTTCTGGCGATCCGTGACGGATCCTTGCGCTGTGCTGATCTTCTCGTGTCCTGGCCGCGAATCGATGTGGATCCGCGCACGGCACAGGATGAAACTCCCTTGATGATGGCGGCACTCAAAGGGCATCTGGGTCTGGTGGAGCGTTTGATCAAGGCTGGAGCGGATGTCAACAAGACGGGGTGGACTCCATTGCATTACGCAGCGACCGCCGGGAACGTGGCCATTGTTCGGGTTCTCCTGGAACAGCATGCCTACATTGATGCGGAGTCGCCAAACGGTACGACGCCGCTGATGATGGCCGCACGCTATGGATCTCCTGGGGCGGTCAAAGTCCTTCTGGAAGAAGGTGCCGATCCGATGCTGAAGAACCAGTTGCACTTGAGCGCGATAGATTTTGCATTGGGTGCAGAACGCAGAGACTCCGCAGAATTGATTGGCGCTTTTGTCCGGGCGCGACAACCCAAAGGCAAGTGGTAACAACCGCATGTCTGTCCGTCAGCGATTGACTCTTTCAATTTTATACGATGTATATTATGTAAAGTCTAAGAGACGAATGAAGATGGCACAGGCTTCAGTAAGAGTCCCCCGAAAGCCATGAATCCGCATCGGCGAAAAAAAAGGCCACCTTGCGGTGGCCCTTTTCGGTTCAAATGACCGTCGCGCTATCAGTTCAGAGGAACCTTCTTGCCATCCTTGTAGACGTACAAGGTGATCGCGGGGTTCTTCAGTTCACCGTTGGATTCGAACTGAATCGTCGAGGTCACGCCCTTGAAGTTCGACTCAGCGAGCTTGGGGGTGTAGACCTTCGGATCGACGGAATTGGCGCGCTTCATCGCGTCGACAATCAGGAAAGTCGCGTCATAGGTGTACGGGCTGTAAACCTGGAACTGACCAGGGTACTTGGCATCGTACTTTGCTTTCCAAGCCGTACCACCAGGCATCTTCTGCAGCGAGGAGCCTCCTTCTGCGCAAACCACGTTGTTAAGCGTCTTGGCACCAGCCGCCAGCTTGGCAATCTCGGAGGTGCAGATGCCGTCGACACCGAAGTACTTGACGTTCGACAGGCCGAGTTGTTCCATCTGACGCAGCATCGGACCAGCTTGCGGATCCATGCCACCGTAGAAAATCGCGTCGGGATTCTTGGACTTGATGGCAGTCAGGATGGCCATGAAGTCCGTGGCCTTGTCCGTCGTGAACTGCTCGTCAACGATTTGCATGCCTTTGGCCTGGGCTGTTCTCTTGAACACCTCGGCAACACCTTGGCCGTATGCGGTGCGGTCATCAATGATCGCCACCCGCTTGAGCTTGAGTGCATCCGCTGCGTAGAACGCCAGACCGGCGCCCAGCGAGTTGTCGTTGGCGATGATTCGGAAGGTGGTCTTGTAGCCAGGCTTGGTCAGGTTCGGGTTGGTCGCCGCGCCTGTGACGTGCGGAATGCCGCAGTCGTTGTACACCTTGGAAGCTGGAATGGTTGTGCCGGAATTGAGGTGCCCGACTACGCCAGCGACTTTGGCATCACACAGTTTCTGTGCGGCAGCGGTGCCCTGCTTCGGATCGGCAGCGTCGTCTTCAGCCTGAATCTCGAAACGGATGCGCTTGCCGCCGATCGAGATGTTCTGCGCATTGAGCTCTTCAATGGCCATGCGGACGCCGTTCTCATTGTCCTTGCCGTAGTGTGCCTGCGCGCCGGAAATCGGGGCAACGTGGCCAATCTTGACGACTTGGACGTCCTGGGCAGCGGCAATGCCAGCAAAGGCAGCCAGACCAGCAACGACAGTCAATTTCAACTTCATCTGCATAAAAAAACTCCAGTCGAATAAAAGTTGAGGTTGGTTGTTGTGACTCAACAGGCGTAGACCTTATCGCAAAAGATGAGCGTGGACCATAGGGAATGCGATAGGTACACCGAAAGTAGGTGAATTACTTGCCTATTGGAAATGCTGATGAAAGATCCTCTGGCAGCCATCGGCGTCATTCACGTGGTGCTGCCAGATCATGCCGCTCCAGTAGACACCCGAGTGCAAGGTAGTTTCGCCATCGCTGGCGCGCGGCAGCGCGATCCGACTCGGCGGTCGAGACGATCTCGATCACGCGGCTGAAATCCTGCAGACTCTCGGGAACGGCATCTGTCAGGTTCAGCAGGACAGGTCGGTTGGCGAGTTTCTGCACCTGTTCGCCCAGCACTGCCGTTGCGTCCCCCGGGTTGAACGGGTCCTGGTCGACCCAATGGTGGCTGATGAAGCTGGTCGATGTTATGACCCACAGCTTCAGGTCCAGTTCCTCAAGAAGCGGTCGTTCGCCCAGGACAAAGACCCGGGTCCCGCTGATGGCTGCCTTGCGAATCACCTTGCAGGCGTGCTCCAGGCGGTCAGTCGCGTTGAAATGGAACGAAACTTCGGTCATTCGCGATTGCTTCGGGGCTGTTCCTTGGGGACTTGACTATTTTTTGGGTCGCCGTGTCCGGGATTTGGACGGTGCCCCCCGGCCAGCGGAGGCGGACTGCTTCAGCAAGTAGGAAACCAGAAGCCCAACTGGCCGTCCGGTAGCGCCCTTGGCCGTCCCGCTCTTCCACGCGGTTCCGGCAATATCCAGGTGCGCCCACTTCTGCCCTTCGACAAATCGTTGCAGGAACTTCGCCGCAGTCACCGCGCCGCCCGGGCGCCCCCCCACGTTGGCGACATCGGCGAATCGCGATTTCAGGCCCTCCGCATATTCGTCGTCCAATGGCATGCGCCAGCAGGTATCCTGCGCAAGCTCGCCCGCTTCCTGCAATGCCTTGGCGAGTTCGTCATCGTTCGCGAAAAGGCCGGTCCGGAGGTGACCTAGGGCAATCACGCAGGCACCGGTCAAGGTGGCGATATCGATGATGGCCGCCGGCTTGAATCGGGCGGCATAGGTCAGTGCATCGCACAGGATCAGGCGACCTTCGGCATCGGTGTTCAATATCTCGATGGTCTGGCCCGACAGACTGGTGACCACATCGCCAGGTTTCACGGCGGTCCCCGAGGGCAGGTTCTCACAGGCAGGAATCAGACCAATCACATTGACGGCCGGTCGGATCTCGGCAAGTGCGCGAAAAACACCCAGAACACTGGCGGCTCCGCCCATATCGAATTTCATCTCATCCATCTCGGCGGCTGGCTTGAGTGAGATCCCGCCGGAATCAAAGGTGATTCCTTTGCCAATCAGAACGATGGGGGCTTGGCTCCCGTTTGCACCCGAGTAGCTCAATTCGATGAATCGCAACGGCTCGGCTGAACCCTTCGCTACCGCAAGGAACGCGCCCATGCCGAGTTTGTTCACCTCGTCGGGACCGCGGACCCTGCATCGGATATCCGCGTAGCGGGCAATATCTTTTGCCGCCTTGGCCAGCCCGGTCGGTGTGGCGTGATTGCCCGGACGATCGGCCCAATGTCGTGCGAGGCCGATTCCCGCTGCGATTCCAACTGCTTCGTTGAAGGCGGATTGCACCAAGTCTGGCTCTGGCACGCCGAGCCTCACTCTGAGAAGCACTGACGGCTCAAACGTCGTTTTTGTTTCGGTGTATTCGTAAGTCGCGCGTGACGCGGCCAGCACAGCGGCCCGGATACCCGGCCCGTCGCAAGGAGACAAACACGCGACGGTGATCTCCCGGGTTGGTCCGGACTTCAAAGCGGCAATGGCTGCTTCCACGGCCAGACCAAGCGCCTTGGCTTTCCCGTCGCCGCAACCCACCAAGACGGCTCGAGGCGCTTTGATGGCCGGGTGCTGGTACAGCGGGAGCATTTTCCCCGGCTTGGCACTGAGGTGACCACTGCGCAGCGTATCGCTGACCAAGGCCGACAGCGGGCAGCTCAGATCGTTGAAGCCCTCGGGAACCAGGACGACAAGTGTCTCGGTTTCAAGCGCGGGGGCAGTGCGGGAATCAAGCGCAAGCAGTTCAAAGTCCATAATCACGTTTTGAGTTGACGATTGATGTTATTCCATTCCTCGATCCGCCGGGAACTGGCACGAAGCTTCGGGGCGACGCTGGTCGTTCTGGCCACCATCGTGATGACGATGATGCTGATTCGTACCCTGGGACAGGCTTCCAGGGGGGTCGTGAATCCCTCCGAGGTGTTGTTGATCCTGGGGTTCACCGTGCTGGGTTACCTGCCAACCCTGCTCAGCCTGAGCCTGTTCATTTCTATTGTTGCCACCTTGTCACGGATGTACGCGGACCGGGAGATGGTGATCTGGTTTTCCAGCGGCCAGGGTAGCCTGCGGTTTCTAACCCCCCTGTTGCGCTTCGCCTGGCCGGTGCTGCTGATGATCCCGGTGCTGTCGCTGCTGATCTGGCCCTGGTCCAACCAGCAAATTCGTGAATTGCGTGATCGCTATGAGCGCCGGGGCGATATCGAGCGCATCGCGCCCGGACAGTTCCAGGAGAGCGCGGACGGGAATCGGGTTTTCTTCGTTGATAAAGAATCAACTGATGGTCAGTGGGGAAGTAACGTTTTCATCGCCGCCCGCGAACGCGGTACACATTCGGTCACGTCGGCCCGCAGCGCGCGTATCGAAATCGTCGACGGGCGCCGGATCCTCATACTCAACAAAGGTCAACGCCTTGAAATGGACCAGTCGGTCAACCGGGGCCGGCCCATCAAACTCAGCGAGTTCGAAGAATACCGGACGGTGATCGACGAGAAACGGCTGGCGCCGCTGCAGGAACTACCCGCCCGTTCGCGATCCACCTTGCGCCTTTTGCGTGAGCCGACCCCCGAGAATCAGGGTGAGCTGGGTTGGCGGATCGGGCTGATCTTTTCCGCATTGAACCTGCTGATGCTTGCCTTGGCTGTGGCCAATGTCAACCCGCGAGCGGGTCGCAGCGGCAGTCTGGTTTTTGCCCTGTTCGCCTTTGTTATCTATTACAACCTGCTCAACCTGGGGCAAAGTTGGGTAGCCGCCGGTCAGGTCACACTGCTTGCCTGGCTGATCGGTCTGCACGGCGGTGTGCTCGCAGTCGCCATGGCGTGGTTGATTGCTCGACACCAGGGTTGGAGCTGGCGCTCATGGCTGTCACGCCGCCCGCACCACCGTGAGGCGAGTGTGTGAGAACCGTCCGACGTCTCCTTTACCGCGAGGTCGCACTGTCTGTGGCTTTTGTGACCGCGGGTTTCCTTTCCCTGTTCCTGTTCTTCGACCTGGTCGACGAATTGCCGGCCATCGGCCGCGGTGGCGCCTCTGGCTATCAATTCGAACACGCGCTGACGTACGTGGTGTTGTTGATTCCCAATCATCTGTACGAGTTGCTGCCGATTACCGTCCTGATTGGATGCATTTACGTCATGGCGCGGTTGGCCCAAAGTTCGGAGTACACGATCTTGCGGACCAGCGGCCTGGGACCTGCCCTGGCGCTCAAAACCCTGTTGTTGCTCGGTGGCTTTTTTGTTGTCCTGACATTTTTGCTCGGTGACTATGTGGCGCCCTGGAGCGATCGCAGCGCCCAATTGCTGAAGGCACGCCATCAGGGCAACCTGACCACGGGACAGACAGGTGCATGGCTCAAGGAGCGTCAGCAGGAATCGGCCTTTTCGGTCAACGTGCGTTCTCTGGCACCCGACGGCAGCCTGCGCAACGTGACTCTGTTCGAGTTCGACCGTAGCGGCCAGATGCGGTCGCTGACCGAGGCCGATTCCGGCACATTTGGCAAGAATGGTCGATGGATGCTGCATCAGGTCCAGCGGACCGAATTCGAAATCATGGGCGCAACGGCGCCATCGGTGCGCCGGATGGTGCGGGATTCACTGGAGTGGCCCAACAGCTTGAGCGCAGAGATGGTCTCGGCCGCACTGCTCAAGCCCGACCGTATGCGAACGGTGGACCTTTTCACCTATATCCGCCATTTGCGCGACAACGGTCAGACCGCCCAGCGCTACGAGATCGAGTTCTGGCGCAAGGTCTTCTACCCCTTGAGTTGCCTTGTCATGGTGGTACTTGCCCTGCCCTTCGCCTACCTTCACTTCCGTTCGGGGAGCATCACCGGTTATGTGTTCCTGGGCGTGATTGTGGGCATCAGCTTTTTCCTTCTGAACAACGTGTTCGGTTTTGTGGGCAATCTTCAAAACTGGCAACCATGGCTGGCTGCCGCCGCGCCGGGCTTGCTCTACAGTGCCTTGTCGCTGGCGGCATTCGGATGGCTGGTGCTTCGACGATGACCTGCGCAGGACTCTCCTCTTTTCGCCAACGTGCGGTCGTGCTGTTCGCCCATGGCTCGCGCGATGCAGCCTGGCGCGCCCCCATCGAGGCAGTCGCCGCGCAGGTTCTCGCAATGGAGCCCGCCACGGTGGTCCGCTGTGCCTACCTCGAATGGTCTGAACCGGACCTGGCGTCTGCGGTGGCCGATCTGGCGGGTCGCGGCGTCAACCACATGGTGGTGCTTCCCTTGTTTCTGGGTGTCGGCAAGCACGCCCGCGAGGACCTGCCACGTATGGTCGCGGAATTGCGGGATCAGTATCCCAACGTGCAGTTCGACTTGCGACCCGCGGTCGGTGAAGACCCCCGCTTGATCGAAGTGCTTGGCCGCATTGCTGTTAGTTAGATGTGATATGAAATAATGATCGCGATCAATATAAGAGTTCGCGATGAATCTTCACCAGTTCCGTTTTGTCCAGGAAGCCGCGCGGCGCAACCTCAACCTCACCGAAACCGCCAAAGCACTTCACACCTCGCAACCGGGTGTTTCCAAAGCCATCATTGAGCTGGAAGAAGAGTTGGGCATCGAGATATTTGCCCGACACGGCAAACGCCTCAAACGGGTCACCGAACCAGGGCAGCATGTGCTGCGCAGCATTGACCTGATCATGCGCGAGGTCGGCAACCTGCGGCGAATTGGCGAGCAGTATTCCGCGCAGGACAGCGGCGTGCTCTCGATCGCGACAACCCATACCCAGGCCCGTTACGTACTGCCGGTACCGGTATCCCGACTGCGTGCCGCCTTTCCCAAAGTCAACGTCGCGTTGCATCAGGGCACCCCGGATCAGGTGGCGCGCATGCTCATCGACGATGTCGCCGAAATTGGCATTGCCACTGAATCCCTGGCGGACTACGACGCGCTGGTCACATTGCCCTGTTACGACTGGCAGCACATGCTGGTTGTGCCGGCCGATCATCCGCTGGCCCGGGTCGAGCGACTGACTCTCGAAGACCTGGCCCATGAGCCCCTGATCACCTACCACCCCTCCTTTACCGGGCGTACGCGCATTGACAAAGCCTTCGAGAGCCGCAAACTGGTGCCACGCATTGCCCTGGAAGCCATTGATTCCGACGTCATCACCACCTATGTCCGGCTGGGGCTCGGAATCGGCATCGTCGCCGAAATGGCAGTGCGGGACCTGGCGGCCCGCGACGGCAACGCCGATCTGGTCACCCGCCCCTTGGGCGCACTGCTCGGTCAGAACGTCACCCGTGTTGCGTTCAAGCGAGGGGCCTGGCTGCGCAACTTTGTCTATCGCTTCGCCGAATTGTTGTCCGACCGGCTCGACCGCAAGCTCATCACGCTGGCCCTGAGCGGCCATGAAACCGATTACGACCTCTGAACCGCATCCCCATGACCGCTTCCCCAGATCACAGCCCTGCCCTGCAATCCAAGCTGCCCAAGGTGGGCACCACCATTTTCAGCGTGATGTCGGCCCTGGCTGCCGAAAAAGGCGCGGTCAATCTCGGCCAGGGTTTTCCGGACTTCGATTGCGATCCCCAACTGGTCGATGCCGTCACGGGCGCCATGCGGCGCGGCCTGAACCAGTACCCGCCGATGCCTGGTGTACCCGCCCTGCGCGATGCGGTGTCGGCCAAGGTGCTGGCGCTGCACGGCCGACGCTACGACCCGGGCACCGAAGTCACCATCACCGCCGGCGCCACCCAGGCCATCCTGACCGCTGTCCTGGCGATTGTCCGTGCGGGGGATGAAGTCATCGTGCTCGAACCCTGCTATGACAGCTACGTGCCCAACATCGAACTCGCCGGCGGCGTGGCCGTTCCGGTGCCGCTGACGCCGGGCACCTTCCGCCCGGATTTCGACCGCATCGCGGCAGCCCTGTCACCGCGCACCCGCGCGATCCTGATCAACAGCCCGCACAACCCCAGCGCGACGATCTGGAGCGACGCGGACATGCGCCGCCTGGACGCGCTGCTGGCTCCGACCGACGTGTTCGTCATCAGCGACGAGGTCTACGAGCACATGGTCTACGCGCCGAACGAGCACCTCAGCGCCGCCCGCTACCCGGGGCTGGCCGCGCGAAGCTTCATCGTCAGCAGCTTCGGCAAGACCTTCCATGTCACCGGGTGGAAGGTAGGCACCGTCTGCGCCCCGGCGACCCTGACGGCGGAATTCCGCAAGGTGCACCAGTTCAACGTGTTCACCGTGAACACCCCCATGCAGCACGGCCTGGCCGCCTACCTGGCCGATCCGGCACCCTACCTGCAACTGCCGGCGTTCTACGCCGCCAAACGTGACCTGTTCCGCGACGGACTGGCGCAAACCCGTTTCAGATTGCTGCCCAGCGAGGGCAGCTACTTCCAGTGTGTGGACATCTCGGGGCTGGCTGTGCCGGAGCGTGACCTGCCGGAGGCCGATTTTTGCCGCTGGCTCACCACCGAAGTCGGCGTGGCGGCCATTCCGCTGTCCGCGTTCTACGGCAACGGCTTCGACCAGAAGGTGATCCGCTTCTGCTACGCCAAGAAAGACGACACGCTGCGCGCCGCGCTGGCACGCCTGGCGCGCCTGTAAAGGCCCTTGCCGCACCGGCACAGGGGACGCAGGGGCAAGCCGACCTCGGCCATCAGCAGCGCACGGGATTGCGGCAAAACCGCTCCAGTTCCCGCACCGTGCTGCGCGCGGCAACGCGGTTGCGCGCATGGAAGCCGACCTCCAGGCTGAGCTTCATTTCGTACTTGCGAAAAAATGCCTCGAAAAGTTCGCCGCCCAGTGTGCCCGTCGCTGTGAGCTGGTCGTTACGCGGATCATGCTCCAGCAGCACCGCGCACAGGGGCTGTTCCGCGGGTCCGCCCAGGACCTGGGCGCCGCGTGACGGGTCGTACTGGCTATGGTCCGCGCAACAGTGGATCAGATCTTCCCCTTTGCTGGGCGTCTTGGGGTTGACCGCCGGGCCTTTGCGGAAACTGATGAAACTCACCTCCCGCGTCGGGTAGACCAGCTGGTGCGCGCAGATCGCACTGAAGGCAACGATGCTGCGGCCGGGGCCAACACCACCGGGCCATTGGTAGTCCTGGCGATCCTTCGTCTGCAGCGCCACCGGCGCCGCTGCTTTGCCCAGTTCCAGCAGGAACACCGGCGTGGCTTCGAACGGATAGTGAAACACGTAATTGATCTTGGGCTTCAGCCGGGACGCCAGGATCGGACGGTCATACTCATCAACGAGCACGGTGCGCGCATAGCTGCGGGGCACCACGGTCGCTGCCCAGCCGGGGCCAGCCAGTGTCGCTGCCAGGGCGCCTGCCCCCAAAGCGCAACTTTCCACGAAATCGCGTCGGTCCATCAATCCCTCCGGCGGTCGAAACCCGCAGTGAAGCCCATGTGCCGGCGTCTGTCAACTTCGGGTATCGGGTATCGGGTAGCAGGGTTACCTGGCAGATGTTCATCCCCGCTGCAAACCCGGTTCGGGTGGGGAAAATGCCACAGCCGGATCCGGGTCTCACCGCGATAATCGATGCCATGTCAGACCCTTCCCTCCCGGTTTCCCTTCCTGCTGGCGACACGCGGGCGCGTGCTGACAATGCCGTGGGCGCTCCCGGCGGGTTCAATGCTGACGAAACGACCCACTTTCAGGCCAGGATGCCCAAGGCGCCGGTCTGGTTTTGCTCGTTTCTGGCCAGCAATCGACGCGAGACGCGGCGCTTTCGCGACGAACTGGCGCATATCAAAGGTGCCTGGCCCTTGCTGATGAAAGAGCGTCGGGGTGGCACTTGGACCGATGACGACAAGGTGCGCCTTCAGTCCATGGTTCGTTCGGCGTCGTCGGTCAGTCCTTACCTGTTCATCTGGGCCATTCCGGGTTCCATGGCATTGCTGCCGTTTCTGGCCTGGTACCTTGATCGCCAGCGCAAACGCAAAGGATTGCGTGGCGATACGCCACGCGGCTGATTCCGGCCGGCCTCGCCTGAGGGCTGTCGCCACGGGGTGATCGGCCGCACTTCCCGAAGCCCGATGGCCTGATGCCGCCAAAGGGATACCCGCGGTGAGGAATTGTTCGCCCGGGCGGCCGCCTTGGTAGCATCATCGCAGCGCCCGTTTGCCAAGCCGTCAAGAAAAATGCGCGTGGCGCGCGGGTGGTCCCTCCTGAAAGATGTTCCATGCACCCCGACGACCAGAAAGCCATTCTTGCCATTGCCCTTCACGCGGCCATCGCCGACGGCTCAAAAGACGAACGCGAGCGCGAAGAGATCCGCCGCATGGCGGAGTCGCTCGCACCGGACTCGGCCACCATCGACCTGCGCATGCTGGTGCAGGATGTGATGCTCAAACGCGTCAGCCTGGACGATGCCGCCGCCGCCCTGAAAGACGACAACCTGCGTCTTTACGCCTACGAAATGGCTCTGTGTGTGTGTGAGGCGGACGGTCGCACCACCGACTCCGAGCGGGCTTTTCTTGACCGGCTCAAGTCCGCGCTCGGCACCGGTAACGATCAGGCCCGTGCCATCGAACAGGCGGTCGAGCCCTTTGTCCCTGCCGAAGCGGCCGCCGCGCCACGGCCTGTTGCCGCCACCTCACTGCAGCCGGGGGCAAGCCCGGCGGTCAATGAGGCCGAACTGGATCGTTCGATCCTCAATTACGCGCTCCTTAACGGCGCTCTGGAGCTGCTGCCCCAGTCCTGGGCGTCCATGGCGATCATCCCGCTGCAGATCAAGATGGTCTATGGCATCGGGCAGGCCCATGGGGTATCCCTCGACCAGGGCCACATCAAGGAATTCATTGCCGCCGCCGGTGTGGGCATGACCTCGCAGTACCTGGAGCAGTTCGGTCGCAAACTGCTCGGCGGCCTGCTGGGCAAGGCGGCGGGCAAAACCATGGGAAAAATCGGTGGTGCGGCAACCGGCATGGCCTTTTCGTTTGCCACCACCTATGCGCTGGGCCAGCTGGCCAAACGGTACTACGGCGGCGGGCGGGTCATGAACACCGCGATGCTGCGCGACACTTTCCAGGGCCTGCTGGGCCCGGCCAAGCAGATGCAGACACAGTATCTGCCCCAGATCCGGCAAAAAGCCGCCACGCTGGACGCTGGCCAGGTGCTGGCGATGGTTCGCGGACAGTAGTCGTGCCGACTGGGGGGGTCAGCTCTGCAGCTGCGCCCACACCTTGTCCAGCCGTTTGACACTGACCGGTTGCGGGGTGCGCAATTCCTGGGCGAAAAAGCTCACGCGCAGCTCTTCCAGCAGCCAGCGCAATTCCGTCATGCGCTCGTCCACGGCCCCTTTGCGCTCGGACACCAGGCGCCAGTAACGGGTTTCCTGGGCCCGCAGGTCGGCCAGGCGGGCGGCGTCGCGGGCCGGGTCGGCGCGGAATTTGTCCAGGCGCAGCACGATGGCCTTGAGATAGCGCGCCAGATGCTGCAGTTGCGACCACGGCGTCGCGGCCAGGAAATTCTTCGGCACCAGGCGTGCCAGTTGCTGCGTGCAGTCGGCCACCGCGTCCGGTGCCCCTTTGGTGTCCCGGATCTTGCGACTTGCGCTGGCGTATTCGGCCAGCACCACGCCGGCCAGCCGCGCGACTTCGTTGGCAATCAGCGTCAGGCGGGCGCGTCCCTCTTCGACACGGCGCCTGAAGTCCGCCTCGCAGGTCGGTAAAGGCTCCAGCAGAAAGGCGCGGTCGAGCGCCACCTCGATGATCTGGCCACGCAGTTCTTCCAGCGTGCCCAGTGGCATGAACGCGACGGCCATTTTCTGCAGATCGGGGATGTTCTTTTCCAGGTATTTCAGCGCATCGCGGATCTGCAGAGCGAACAGCCGGCGCAAGCCGGCGCGGTGGCGGGTTGCGGCGATCTGCGGTTCGTCGAACACCTCGATGGTGACCGCATCGCCCTGGTCGATCAGGGCCGGAAACCCGATCAGGCTGGCGCCGCCCTTGCGGATTTCCATCAGCTCGGGCAGCTCGCCAAAGCTCCATGTGGTGGTGCGCTGGGGCTCGAACGCGGCACTGGCGGGCGCTGATTTCGCTTCTGTTTTTGTAGCAACAGAAGACCGTTTGACGATGGGTAATGCCTGTTTTTGTTCCGAAACCGCTTCCGCCGCGGCCTGCTCGGCCGCCTGGTTCACTTTCAGCGTCGCCAGCGCCTGGAACGCACCGCGCGCCCGGGCCCCGAGCTCGGCTTTCAGCGCGCCCAGGTTGCGCCCGTGGCCCAGCTGGCGGCCGTGTTCGTCCACCACCCGGAAGTTCATGAACAGGTGCGCGCTGACCATGTCGAGCTTGAAATCGGTGCGTTTGACGTCCAGGCTGGTCTCGTCGCGCACACGCTTGAGCAGCACCTCCAGCAGGCTGCCGTGGCCAAAGGCGGTGGGCTCGGACAGCGCCTCGGCCAGCCGGGCCGCGTTGTCGGGCAACGGCACGAAGCGGCTGCGGGGCTTTTGCGGCAGGCTCTTGAGCAGCGCCTGGATCTTGTCCTTGAGCATGCCGGGCACCAGCCATTCGCAGCGCTCGTCACTGACCTGGTTCAGCACAAACAGCGGCACCGTCACCGTCAGGCCGTCCTTGGCGTCGCCCGGCTCGTGCAGGTAACTGGCCGCGCAGTCGGTGCCGCCCAGGCGCACGGTGCGCGGGAAAGCGGCGGTGGTGATGCCGGCGGCCTCGTGGCGCATCAGCTCGTCGCGCGAGAGCTGCAGCAGTTTCGGATTCGTTTTTGACGCGTCGCGCCACCAGGCTTCCAGCTCGCGCGCGGTGCACAGGTCTTTGGGCAGCTGCTGGTCGTAGAAGGCGTAGATCAGTTCCTCGTCCACCAGCACGTCCTGCCGGCGGGACTTGTGCTCCAGCTCCTCCACCTTGGCCACCAGCTTCTGGTTGGCGGCCAGGAACGGCAGCTTGGTCTCCCACTCGCCGGCCACCAGCGCTTCGCGGATGAAGATTTCGCGTGCCGCGTGCGGGTCGACGCGGCCGTAGCTCACACGCCGGTTGTTGTAGACCACCAGCCCGTACAGCGTGGCGCGCTCCAGCGCCACCACCTCGCCGGCCTTTTTCTCCCAGTGCGGGTCGAGCAGCTGTTTTTTCAGCAGATGGCCGCCCACCTCTTCCAGCCACTGCGGCTCGATGGCGGCAATGCCCCGCCCGAACAGGCGGGTGGTTTCCACCAGCTCGGCCACCACGATCCAGCGCCCGGGCTTCTTGCTCAGGTGCGCACCGGGGTGGCGGTGGAACTTGATGCCCCGTGCGCCCAGGTATTCGGCCTGGCTGGCGCCGGCCGCCAGGTCTTCCGGGCGGTAGCCCACGTTGCCCAGCAGACCGGCCAGCATCGACAGGTGCAGCGCCTCATAGCTGGCGGGCTGCGGGTTGAGCTTCCATTGATGCTCGGTGACCACCGTCAGCAGCTGGGAGTGGATGTCGCGCCACTCGCGCACCCGGCGGATGCTGATGTAGTTCTGGCGCAGCAGCTGTTCGTACTGACGGTTGCTCAGCTTGTGGGTGGGCGCGGCGGCCATTTCCGGCGCCGCCTGTCCCTGGGCGGCCAAGGCCTGACGGGCGGCGGCCAGCGCCGCGGCGGCGCGCTGGGCCACCGGCAGCACGGCTTGCGAGGGTGCCCCCTTGCGGGCGGCGTCCTTCTGGGCGCGGGCGGAGGGCAGCGCGGGCACACCCCCGCGGGCGTCGCCCAGCCATTTCCACAGCTTCAGGTAACCGGAGAACTCGCTTTTCTCGTCGTCGAACTTGGCGTGCTGCTGGTCGGCCTGCTGCTGGGCGTCCATCGGGCGGTCGCGCACGTCCTGCACCGACAGCGCGGCGGCGATCACCAGCACCTCGGCCAGCGCCCCGCGCTCGCGGCCTTCCAGAATCATGCGGCCCACGCGCGGGTCCAGCGGCAGCTTGGCCAGCTCACGCCCAAGTGGGGTGAGTTCGTTCGCCTCGCTCAACGCGCCCAGCTCCTGCAGCAGCAGGTAGCCGTCGGTGATGGCGCGGCGCGACGGCGCCTCCAGGAACGGGAAATCTTCCACCGAGCCCAGGCGCAGCGACTTCATGCGCAAAATCACGCCCGCCAGCGACGAGCGCAGGATTTCCGGGTCCGTGAAGCGCGCCCGGCCGTTGAAGTCGGCCTCGTCGTACAGGCGGATGCAGATGCCGTTCGCCACCCGACCGCAGCGGCCGGCGCGCTGGTTGGCCGCCGCCTGGCTCACCGGCTCGACCAGCAGCTGCTCCACCTTGCTGCGCAGGCTGTAGCGCTTGACGCGCGCGGTGCCGGCGTCGATCACGTAGCGGATGCCCGGCACCGTGAGCGACGTTTCCGCCACGTTGGTGGCCAGCACGATGCGCCGGCCGCTGTGGCTGTCAAAGATGCGGTCCTGCTCGGCCTGGGACAGGCGGGCGAACAGCGGCAGCACCTCGGCATTGCGGGTCAGCGCCGAGTGCGACAGGTGGCCGCGCAGGTGGTCGGCGGCTTCGCGGATTTCGCGCTCGCCGGGCAGGAAGACCAGGATGTCGCCTCCGGGTGGGGGCCCCCACGCTCCGCGCTGCGCGTCGTCGCTGCCCCCCGAGGGGGCCCCGTCCGGCTTGGGGCGGCCCGGCGCCGGCCGGACGCCCATCCACAGCTCATCCACCGCGTCGGCAATGGCCTCGTTCAGCCCGAAATCCTTGGTTTCCTCGAACGGTTTCCAGCGTTGCTCCACCGGGAAGGTGCGCCCGGACACCATGATCACCGGTGCGGGAATCAATGGCCCCCATTCGATGGAGGCTTCCGCGCCCTCGGTGCCGGGCGCAGGCTCGCCCTTGCGCCGCCCGCGCGGCAGGCGCTGGCGGGTGCCGAAGTGCTGGGCGAACCGGTCGGCGTCGATGGTGGCCGAGGTGACGATCACCTTCAGGTCCGGGCGACGCGGCAGGATCTGCTTGAGGTAACCCAGCAGGAAGTCGATGTTCAGGCTGCGCTCGTGGGCCTCGTCGATGATGATCGTGTCGTAGGCCTTGAGCAGCGGGTCGGTCTGCGTTTCGGCCAGCAAAATGCCGTCGGTCATCAGCTTGACCGAGGCGTTCGGGCCCAGCCGGTCGTTGAAGCGCACCTTGTAGCCCACCACCTCGCCCAGCGGGGTCTTGAGCTCTTCGGCGATGCGTTTGGCCACGCTGCTGGCGGCGATCCGGCGCGGCTGGGTGTGCCCGATCAGGCGCCCGCGCGGCGGTTTGCCGTCCGGCCCCGGCGGGGCGTTCAGCCGCCCTCGGCCCAGGGCCAGCGCGATCTTGGGCAACTGGGTGGTCTTGCCCGAGCCGGTTTCGCCGCAGACGATGATGACCTGGTGCTGCTCCAGCGCCGCCATGATCTCGTGGCGGCGGCCCGACACGGGCAGCGAGTCCGGGAATTCGATCGGCAGGCGCGACGGGGCAAGAGGCACAGGCGGGGGAGACTTGGTGGAGAATCGACGATTATCCCTGTCACCGAGCCGCCTGCGCCGCATGTCCACCGTCTTCAATTTCACCTTTGTCCCCTTGTTCCGGTCGGTGGCGCCCTACATCCACAAGTTCCGCAACCAGACCTTTGTTGTCGGCGTCTGTGGCGAGGCGATTGCCGCCGGCAAGCTGCCCAACCTGGCGCAGGACCTGGCGATGATCCAGAGCATGGGCGTGAAGATCGTGCTGGTGCACGGCTTTCGCCCCCAGGTCAACGAACAACTGCGCGCCAAGGGCCACGAGGCCCGCTATTCGCACGGCATGCGCATCACCGACGAAGTGGCGCTCGACTGCGCCCAGGAGGCGGCCGGCCAGCTGCGCTATGAAATCGAGGCCGCCTTCAGCCAGGGCCTGCCCAACACGCCGATGGCGGGCTCCACCGTGCGGGTCATCAGCGGCAACTTCATCACCGCCCGACCGGTGGGGATCGTGGACGGAGTGGACTTTCAGCACTCCGGACTGGTGCGCAAGGTCGATGTCGCCGGTATCAGCCGCACGCTGGACATGGGGGCACTGGTGCTGCTGTCGCCGTTCGGTTTTTCGCCGACCGGCGAGGCCTTCAACCTCACCATGGAGGAAGTGGCGACGTCAGTGGCCATTGCCTTGCAGGCCGACAAACTGATTTTTGTCACCGAAATCCCCGGCATCCGGGTCCAGCCCGACGCCCCGGCAGGCGACGACAACCCGATCGACACCGAATTGCCGCTGGCCGCCGCCGAGGCATTGCTTGCCCGCCTGCCCGGCGCCCGGGAACCCACCGACATCGCGTTCTACCTGCAGCACTGTGTCAAGGCCTGCAAGGCCGGGGTGGAGCGCAGCCACATCATTCCGTTCGCGGTGGACGGCTCGCTGCTGCTGGAAATCTATGTGCATGACGGCATTGGCACCATGGTGATCGACGAGAAACTCGAAAGCCTGCGTGAGGCCACCGCCGACGACGTGGGCGGCATCCTGCAGCTGATCGAGCCGTTCGAGAAAGACGGCACCCTGGTCAAGCGCAGCCGCACCGAAATCGAGCGCGACATCGCCAACTACACCATCATCGAGCACGACGGCGTCATCTTCGCGTGCGCTGCGCTCTACCCCTACCCGGAAGGCCGAACCGCCGAAATGGCCGCCCTCACCGTTTCGCCGCAGAGTCAGGGCCAGGGGGACGGCGAAAAAGTGCTCAAGCGCGTCGAACAGCGCGCCCGCGCCATGGGTCTGGAGAGCATCTTCGTGCTGACCACCCGCACCATGCACTGGTTCATCAAGCGTGGCTTTGTCCAGGCAGACCCGGACTGGCTGCCCGAAGCGCGCAAGCGCAAATACAACTGGGATCGCCGCAGCCAGGTGCTGGTCAAGAAGCTGTCTTGAAGGCGGACGGTGAGCGCGCGGCGCGTCCAGCGCGCTGGTTTTGAGCGAAAACCGCCCATACCCAGCGTAAAAAGGTCACTTTCAGCTATGTTTAATATAGCGATCGACGGATTGGATTACGCCCGGCGCTGACGCCACAGCAGCACCAGCGTGCTGCCAATCACCGCGCTGAAGACCACAAACGACCAGTTGGCGATGGTGCCGCCCAGAAAAGTCCAGTCCACGGCGCTGCAATCGCCGCTGCCTTTGAAAATCATCGGCAGCGCCCGCTTGAGCGGGAAGTTTTCGATCATTCCGTAAAAGTCGCGCCCGCAGCTGACCACCTCGGGCGGGTACCACTGCAGCCAGCTCTGCCGCGCGGCCGTGAAGGCGCCAAAACCCGCCATCAGCACCACCAGCACGCCGCCCGCCGTGTGAACGCCGCGCCGGCTGCTCAGCGCGATGGCGGCCGCGAACAGCATGACCCCGATCAGCGCATAGCGCTGCACGATGCACATCGGGCACGGATGCAGCCCGACCACCAGTTGCAGGTAGCCAATGCCATAGACCAGCAATGCCAGGCAGGTGGCCGCGACGGCGGCGAAAAAAAGGCGGGGTTCGGAGAACAGGCGGTTCAGCAGCGAAGAGAGCATCAGGCTTCCACAAAGACGCGGGCCTTGCGTGGCGTCAACACCAGCGTTTCGCCGTCCTTCAGGCCCAGATCCCTGAATTGTTGCGCACTCAGGTGCGCCTCGATCAGTTCAGGACTGCCCGATGGAGTGCCGCCGGCGTGGATTAGTTCCAGCCGGGCGATCGGGCCGACCACAATGGCCCGCTCCAGTGTCGCCACCAGGCCGCTCGCGCCCGGCGTGTAGCGGTTAACTTCCAGGTCATGCGGGCGCACGTAGGCGAACGCCTTCGCGTCCTGCGCCTCGTGGTGCTCGGGCGCGTGCAGGCGGATGCCGTGGTGGTCTTCGCCGATCAACACCTCGCCCTCGTGCGCGCGGCCGTGAAACAGGTTCACGTCGCCGAGGAATCCGTAGACGAACGGGCTGGCCGGGTGGTCCCACACATCCTGCGGCGAGCCGACCTGCTCGATCACGCCGTGGTTCATCAGCACCACGCGGTCGGCCACTTCCAGGGCCTCTTCCTGGTCGTGGGTGACGAAGATGGAGGTGACATGCAGCTCGTCGTGCAGGCGGCGCAGCCAGCGGCGCAGTTCCTTGCGCACCTTGGCGTCCAGCGCGCCAAAGGGCTCGTCCAGCAGCAGCACCTTGGGCTCCACCGCCAGCGCGCGGGCCAGGGCGATGCGCTGGCGCTGCCCGCCCGACAGCTGCGACGGATACCGGTCGGCGATCCAGTCCAGCTGCACCAGCTTGAGCAGCTCGGTCACATTCTGTTTGATCTGCGCGTCGCCCGGGCGCTGGCCGCGCGGCTTCATGCGCAGACCGAACGCCACGTTGTCGAACACCGTCATGTGGCGAAACAGCGCGTAGTGCTGGAACACGAAACCCACGTTGCGCTCGCGCACATGCACGTCGGTGGTGTCCTCGCCGCTGAACAGGATGCTGCCGGTGTCGGGCGTTTCCAGGCCGGCGATGATGCGCAGCAGCGTGGTCTTGCCGCAGCCCGACGGGCCCAGCAGCGCCAGCAGTTCGCCGGAGTCGATGTCGAGGTTGACGTTCTTCAGCGCGTGGAAGCTGCCGAAATGCTTGTTCACGTCACGGATCTGGATGCTCATGGAATCAGCTCTCTGAAAGGAATTCAGGCGGCGGCCGGTCGTGCCACCGGCTCGGGCACGGCCGGACGCTCGGGCGGCAGTTCGGCGGCGGCCTGGCGGTCGCGCTCGAAGCGCCACTCCACCACACTCTTGATCGCCAGCGTCAGCACCGCCAGCAGCGCCAGCAGCGAAGCCACGGCGAAGGCGGCCACCGACTGGTACTCGTTGTAAAGCACCTCCACGTGCAGCGGCATGGTGTTGGTCTGGCCCCGGATGTGGCCCGACACCACCGACACCGCGCCGAACTCGCCCATCGCCCGGGCGTTGCACAGGATCACGCCGTAGACCAGCCCCCACTTGATGTTGGGCAGCGTCACGTGCCAGAAGGTCTGCCAGCCGGTGGCGC
>ERZ761602.2496-NODE-2496-length-28630-cov-13.981767_pt1 | contig 28630 bp, 31 predicted proteins | sample MGYA00512165_ERZ761602 | MGnify/ENA primary metagenome ERZ761602 (study PRJEB28899, sample SAMN02445085) | bioreactor sludge metagenome | biome: EBPR sludge; isolation source: Thorneside wastewater treatment plant | place: Australia: Brisbane, Thorneside...
TACAACGTCCCCAACCATTGACCAGCCATCTTCGCCAAACCTGCTACCGCGCCTTGGCGTGCTGTGCATGGCGGTAATGATTCTAAAAATAATCTGCCGTATTGTTTGGTGAGCACACGCCTATCCAAAATGGCAACCACGCCTCTGTCTGAAGCGGTACGGATTAAACGTCCAAAGCCTTGTCTAAATTTGAGGATTGCCTCAGGCAGATAATATTCATGGAATGAATCTTCATACAATTCAGAACGTGCCGCAATGATAGGGTCAGAGGGAACTTCAAAAGGCAGTTTTGTAATTACAACAACAGATAATGCATCACCCGGCACATCTACGCCTTCCCAGAAAGAGCGTGTGCCAAGTAATACAGCACGTTCAGTCGTTTTGAACGATTCAAGCAAGGCACTGGCTGAAGTTCCTTCACTTTGTTCATATACAAAAATATCTTCGCGCGCTAATGCACCCGTAATGGCTTGCGAAGTTTTTTTCAATGCCGCATACGATGTAAACAAAACCAACATTCGTCCGCCTGTAGCTTTAGCAGTAGCAATGATGGCTTTATCTAACGTTTGTTGATAATTAAATGAATTTGGCTCAGGCATGTCATTCGCTACATATAGCAAAGTTGATGATTCGTAATCAAATGGCGAGCCAAGGGCTAACGTTTCAACTTCTTGCGCATCTAATGTGTTGCGAACGTAATTGAATTCTCCATGTGTAGTCAATGTAGCCGAGGCTAAAATCACACTGGCTTTTTCATACCATAAATGTTTTTGCACCAATGGACCTACTCGCAATGGCGCGGCATTCAAAGATAATCTCTCACCACGCGGGTTGACCTCTATCCAATAAATCAACTCATTCGAAGGTTTGTGCATTAATCCAGAAGCGGCAACTTCGGCTTCGGTCATGCGGCGAATCAAGGTGCTTAAATTTCCCATCACATCTTCTAAATTGTCATGCCCTTCGCTGTATAAATCTGCCATCGCTTTATAAATTTCATCCAGCGTTTTAAGCAAAAGAGTCATCGTCTCGCTAATTTGCCTCCATAGCATTTCTAAATCGTCCCAGCCTTGTAAGGTACGTGCAGAAGGCGTAATGCGCATTTGCCACGAATAATTATTTTGTTGCTGACCTTGTCTTTGTATGGCAATAAACTCACTTAGGTAACTAAAAAATTGTTTGGATAATTGCTCTAAACGAAAGGCTTGATCTGTTGCGCGTTTTGATTTTTGTTGTAATAAACCAAAATCAGATGGACGTAAAGCATTATGGCTTTCTGTTAACATTTTTCCTAACAAGCCAGCCGATGAACCACCCAACTCTTTCAACATGCGTTCCAAGTCACTTTGAGTCAATCGAAACGAAAGCGCGTTTGTCACTGCTGATTCCATATGATGCGCTTCATCTACAATCACATAATCATATTCAGGCAACACTTTACTGCCCGTTGAAACATCAGATAATAAAAGCGCGTGATTGACAATTAACAAATGTGATTTTTGTGCCGCTTGTTTGGCACGATAAAAAGGGCACGCGCCTCCCATGCGACCTAAGCATGTTTCTGTTGTGCAGTTATCATCTTCCGCCGAAAGCCGTGACCATATTTCACGTTCAATGGGTCCTGTTAAATTCAAATCATTTCTATCGCCAGATGTGTTGTTCATTTGCCAAACAATAATTTTTGCTAACACACGCATTTCATTGGCATTTGATGGTCCACTTTTGCGTAGAAATTCTAGCCTGCGTGGGCAAAGATAATTGACTCGCCCTTTTAATACTGCCGCACGCACATCTAAATTCAGTGCGGCTTGTAAATCAGGAATATCTTTTTTGATTAATTGGTCTTGCAAGTTAATCGTATTTGTTGAAACAACCACACGCGTATTGTTTTGTACTGCAAACAATGCGGCTGGCACGAGATATGCAAATGATTTTCCTACGCCTGTGCCTGCTTCCACCATTAAATGCCCGCCATGTGATAATGCGTTGGATACCGCTTTCAACATCTCTACTTGTTCAGCGCGATGTTCATACGCTTCAAAATATTGGGAGAATTGTCCGCCATATTCAAGAACGGATGCCACTTCTTCAGGGTTTAGTGGTGTAGGCTCTTCGGTTTTTTGTATGGGTGGAGAATCATTTTGAGTTGCAGAATCAAGCATCCGTTTAGAGGAAGAGGCGCGTGATGTCTTTTTCTGTTTTATGCCTTGTTTGGCAACATCATGTAAAACTTGTTCAAAGACCCAACCTGAATCCCAATCTACAAAATTTCCTAACTCAACAATTTCTTGCAAAATATCAAACGGAAGTTCGCGGGCAATATCAAGTAAACGAATGTAAGCGGCTTGTGTAACACGAGCATCATCCAACGCACGATGTGTGGCGGGGAGCGGAATGCCAAGTTGTTTGCCGAGCGCGCCGAGATTGTAGCGTGTGGCAGTAGGCATTAACACCGAAGCAAGTTCGTATGTATCCAGCGTTTGTTGATATTCAAACAAACCGGCTTTGCGTAAAAATTTAATATCAAAACTTACATTGTGACCAAGTATTGGTGCATCACCAACGAATGCTGTTAATTCATGTGCAATATCGCGCAGGCGTGGTGCTTGGCGCACCATTGAATTATCAATACCTGTTAAGCCAGTAATAAAATCTGGGATTTGTTTGCCCGGATTAAGTAATGTATTAAATTCATCTTCAATGCGTTTGCCGTTAAATTTAACTGCCGCAATTTCAATAATTGAATCTTGGTTTTCATTCAAGCCAGTGGTTTCGATATCTAATGAGACGATAATAGTCATATTAGAACAAGTGTACCATAAAGCTTTTATGTCGCTGTAATTTTTTGTGCTTGGTTTTCATCTGTTAGTGCAAGGTCTATCGTTACAATTACAAAAAACCACATAGATAATCTATAAATTATTGTTGACAATAAGGCATGGCGATTAAGTGCCCATGTGTCACCAAGAATGGTTGGAATAATTGTAATTGTGCCGGCAAGGATTAAATATGTGCAAAGCCATGCCCATGCAGGGGAAGATTCAGTTTTATTTTTTATAGCGGCAGTGATGATGCCAATAAGTAATATGAGACTTATTAAGAATGGCGAAGAGTTTTCTGGATGCAAAGCCTCGCCAACATCTATTAATCTTTCTCGCCAAAGTCTCATTTCTGGGGTTTTAAAATACGTTTGCTGGATTTCTTTAAACGCTTCAGGAAAATCTCGCATAAGTTTTTCTATGGCATAACCGGGATGTGCAAAAATAAATCTCACAATCGCAGTAGTGCCATGTTCTTCAAGCCACGGGTGAAATTCGGCAGTTTGCTGGTTTGGCATCCCAATTTTGGTCATGTAATCTACCCTCGTCTGATGAGGGAAAATATCAGATTGGTAAATGTTAATGGTAGAAATTGCCGATCTACCACTTTCTCGAAAAGTCACTATGCCCAGAATGAAGATGCTTATTATAAAAAACATCAGTGCTATTAGTGTTTTATGCTTTTTGAATTGAGTTGTAAATAAAGTTAATCCAATAAGCGCAAATAAAATCAAGGCAACATAGTTGTTTGTATCTCGCAAATTTGCCCACAGGAAATATACAACTCCCCACAAAATAAGATAAGGAGTAATTCTTGCTTTTGGATTTTGATAGAGAGAAAAGACAATAAAAATTAAAATTGATAGTTGAAGAGCGAATAAAGAGAACGTCATAGACTCAGACATCAAAATGCTATCCCAGTCTGCTACTTGGGGAGTATATGCAAAGGCTGGGATAATAAGAGCCGTTATTATTTTTGCAACAAAATTTCTTAAGTAATGAGCAATTGTCCAAGTAAGAGCAGACCACCCCAGAATGGAGAGAATGAGTTGCAAAATAACAATGCGGTCAAAGCCCGGCTGTAGTTCACGCCTTGATGTTTCAAGTGAGCCATTGACTAAAATTTCATAACCGCTTTCAGGCTCTAAAATTTTGTAAATTAAATTTGTTGTCAATAGCCTTCGTCCAGTCATCATTTCAGCAGAAAGTAAAGGCACTCTGGATGCCTCTACAAATGTAGGTGTGTCATTTCCTGCTATAGAAAGTTTTAAATCACCATAAGCAAATAGACGAAAGATAGCCCATGAGATAATAATCAAAAATATAAAAGTTTTTTGCTGTTTTGCGGAAAGTTGAAAAGATTTAATTTTATTAATCATTTTTATTCTTTAGGAAGTAGATTAGTTATTTCTGCAATTTGCGTATTAGATAAGACCCTGGGCTTTGAGTTTTGTCTCATAAAATCTTTGACTTGCTTTAACTTCATGGCAGGGATGGGAGAATCATTCGCTTCTAACTCAACGTTGTCATTGGTGAATACCAGCACGGCTTTCACTTCGGGGATAGTGGATTCTTCACCCATATTTTTTTTGAAGAATTTTTGCACAATTTCAACTTCTGTTTCGGATTCTAAATCTGGACGACCCAAGCCTTCTTGACCGAAAATGCGCATGTAGCCTGCAAAGAATCCGCCGCCTTTGTTCTTCCAACGTTTTTTAGCACCGTCATAGAAAATCTTTCCGCCTTGATGATAAGGACGCAAGATCCATACACCAGCAGGACCAACAAGTAAATGCGGAATAGGTGAAGCATAGTGATACATAGTAAATTCACTATGCATGCCTTTTAAACCTGCATCTATTTTTTCATCGGGGCGAGGAGAACGACCCCAGCGATTGCCCATATACATACCCACTTGCGTCATAATAAAACCAACCAGCAAACAAATCAGAGATACTGTAAATAATTCTGGGCGACTAATTGAAATATACATCCCACCGCCCAAAACAAGCAACGCCCCTAAACTTGTCCATTGCGCAATTTTGCTATTTCTTGTAATCAATCTTTCATTCTTAATAATTTTCATTGACCTATATACCTATTTTCTAAATTTATTTCTTCAAACTTTCTTCAATTGCAGATTTCATCGCGTCTAACACGTTCACATCCACAGCATGTTTAGCGACTCGAATCGCATTCTTGATTGCAAAGGCATCTGAACGTCCGTGACCGATAAAGACAAGCCCGTTCACACCAAGCATGGGAGCCGCTCCTTGTTCGCCGGGGTCAAGCAACTTTTTGATTTGCCCCAAAGCAGGCCTGACTAACAAACCGCCGATTTTTGTGAGAATATTTCCATTTTTGATGATGGTACGAATCGTATCAGTAATTAATTTTGCAACGGCTTCCGATGATTTCAACATGACATTTCCAGTAAATCCATCGGTCACTGCTACATCTACCTTACCGCCAATCACTTCTTTGCCTTCTACATTGCCGAAATAATTTAATCCTGAATTTTTAATCAACGGCGTAGCAGCTTTGACCAACTCATTGCCTTTGCCTTCTTCTTCTGCATTTGAAACCACGCCAATTTTGGGTTTATTGACGCCACGAACTTTTTCAGCGTAGATACTTCCCAAAATAGCAAACTGTAAAAGATTTTCAGGCTTGCAGTCTGGATTCGCGCCAATATCTAGCACAACGCACGTGCCAGTGGCTGTAGGGAAGATAGGTGCCAACGCGGGTCGATCAACTCCGCGGATGCGTCCGAGGCGGAAGAGGGCAGTCACCATGCCTGCGCCTGTGTTACCGGCTGTCACAAAGGCATCTGCTTTTCCATCTTTGACTAAATCCATACCCACCGCCATTGAATTTTTTGAATCTTTGGCACGTGCTTTTAAGACAAGCCCTTCCCCTTTATCTTCCATAGATAAAATTTCAGGCGCATCAACAATTGAAATACTTAAACCTTGCGTATTTTGTTTTTCTAAAACAGGCTTGATGATTTTTTCATCACCGACCAAAATAATTTCAGCGCCATATTCACGTGCGGCTTGCACAGCCCCTTCCACGTCAGGGGTTGGATAATTATCACTGCCCATTGCATCAACAACGATTCGTGCCATAAAATTCTCCTAAAGTATATTTGCTTGACAATAAAAGTAAGCCGATTATAATACGCCCTGCTTAAGCGCTGGTGCTGGAATTGGCAGACAGGCATGGTTGAGGGCCATGTGTCGCAAGACGTGGAGGTTCAAGTCCTCTCCAGCGCACTAAGTAACCCAAATTTCCGTAAGGAAATTTTTGTTTTAAGCAATTGGCAATGTAAAACAAAAAGTAGAACCCTTATTTATCCCTTCTGATTCAACCCAAACCTTACAACCATGAAACTCAATGATTCTTTTCACGAGTGCTAAGCCAACGCCAGTGCCTTCTGAATTTGGATCCAATTTATTAAACAAACCAAACACGCGTTCATGATAAGCAGGGTCAATGCCAATGCCATTATCACTGACAAAAAACACATAAGTATCATTTTCTTTTCTGACGCCAACCATAATCTTCGGATTTTTTTGCTCGCCCATAAACTTGGCGGCATTATCTAATAGATTTTGAATCACTTCGACGATTCTGGCGCGGTCAACTTTGACTTTTGGTAAATCCGCTTCAATTTCTACGGGAATTTTGTTTGCTCGTAGGCGACCTTGAGTCAAGCCGACGGCTTCTTTGGCAATTTCCTCAAATGAAACTTCTTGCGGTTCGTTAATCATGCGCCCAATGCGCGAGAGGGATAGCAGTTCATTTAAGAGACGTTCCATTTTGTTAACCGCATCTAAAATGCGTTCAATACTACGATGTACTTTCTCAACATTTCCACTTTTAACATCTCTTGCCAACAAACCTGCAAATCCACCAATGGTGATGAGTGGGGCTTTCAAATCATGCGAAACAGTGTAAGTGAAGCGTTCCAATTCATTGTTTTTGTCTTGTAATTCATTCAGGGCGTTTTCTAATTGAGTGATTTCGTAAATGGTATACAACAAACATTCTTCTAAATTTACTTTGACGGTAGAAACCGAAAGCAACACCACTGCAACATCCCCCGACTTTTTTCTTAGATGAGCTTTGAATTCACGTAAATAGCCTTGACGGTTCAGTGTTTCACGATGTTGTTCTCGCTCTGCTTGATTTGCCCAAATGCCCAATTCTGTTGGATAATGATTGACAGACTCTTCACGCGTGAAGCCTGTCAGATTTGTAAAAGCAGGATTCACGTCTAGGATGATGCGGTCTGAAACTCTGCCAATCACCATCGGCACTAAAGATTCATGAAACGTCGTCTGAAATTTTTCTTCTGAGGCTTTAATTACTTCATCGGATTTTTGCCTTTTGATTACAGCACCTAATAAACCCGCCGCAATTTGTATAGCATTCACTTCTACTTGAGACCAGGGCTTGATTCGCGTGCAATCGTCAAGCCCAATCACGCCCCACCATGCACCATCCACAAAAATTGGCACATCTAATAAAGTTTTGATTTCTTTACGGCTTTCTTTGTTTGCCCACTCTTCTGGAAATTCATCCGTTGAGTCGTAGTATGGTTTTCCAGAACTTAAAACTTTATACCACTGCATCATTTCTTCATGCTTAAGCGGCACATTTTGAAAGTCAGAAACATGGCTGGAAATATTATGATTTGGGTTTTCCCATTCATATCTTAAACTGGAAACTTCAATACCATTTTCATCTAAATGATTTTCAAACAAATAGGCATGGCTTGCTTCGGCGGCTTCACCTAGCAGTTTTAATACATCATAAATTTTTTCTTTCCAATCGGAAGTTTCTACCAACATCTGTGCTGACTGAGCGGCCACAGACAGTAGTTTTTCGTTTTGGCGCGCAGTTTCCAAATGTTTTTTGTTGATTGTCTTGCTTTGAAGGTCTTTCATAAAAAATATTTACTTCCAATTCTCCCAAGCCATTTCTGTTAAAGGCATTTGTTCAACTTGTTGATAAATTTCACTAACAAAAACAAATTCATAACCCTGCTCAGCAAGGAAACGTATCATCTTTTCAAAATAATCAAAGGCTTTGTTTGAGTTTCTTGATAATGCAATTTTTTCTAAGCCCTTAACGGTTGTGCTGGGAATGCTAGCAAAATAAAAATCATGTGGATGTGAAAGCAACAAAACCTGATTTGGCAAACCAAATAATTTTAAGAGCATAGAATAACCAAACCAGCCTAATAACTTTGCATAACTCAATGCAAAGATAATCCGAATCTTTTCAATGGTTGTGAATGGGAATTCAATCAGTGATTTTCCATCTGCTCGCCTCACACGAAATGGGATATTCGGCATGTGTAAATTTGAATATCCAAATTCACCTGGGCGGATGGACGGATACACACTAGCGTCATATACAAAACCATGATCAAGTAAATGACCCAAACCGTCTTTATTAATTCTGCCAATCGGAGCGCGGTATCCAGTGGGGGATTTGCCTGTAAATTTTGTGTAGGCTTGCTTTGAATTTTGTACTTCCTCTAACGAACAAGCATTGTGCGGGTCGTGAGTATGTGAATGAACAGCATACTCTAATGGAGTGCGCGTAGTCAATTTAGAGAAATCACTACTGCGTACCTCAAACAAATTTGTAACCGTAAACATGGTCACTTTCACATTGTATTTGTTTATGATAGAAATATATCTTTCAAGATATTCTGAATTCTCTAACAAGCGGATTCGTTTTTCAGGGTCGCCGTAATCAGGCTCCATGTCTAAGGTAATGCAGGCGAGTTTTTTCATTCAGGCAAATTCGTTACATAATAAAAATTGTTTTTATTAATCACCCGCAAATTTGTAAAGCCAAATGGCTCAGCAATTTTTGCAAATTTATCTAACGAATATAAATACACACCAGGTAAACGATTTACGCGGATATATACTTGACGTAACATCCAAGTGGGGAACTCTTTCTTTCTGCCGTAATCTGGAAAATCTAACAAAATATATTTCGTTTTTAAGTTTGCAAGAAATACTGCCATATCTTTTGCGTCAAAATATTCAATCACACCCAATGCAGTCACAAAATCCACTTGTGGTAGAACTGTATTCGGCAGTACTACATCTGTTACTGAAAACTCTAATTGATTTTGTAAATTTAATTCTTTGGCACGTTGGTTTGCAAATGCAACTGCCTCAGCAGAAATATCTGTGCCATATACTTTTTTTGCGCCCGCTTCAATCATCTGAAAAGAAAAACGCCCAGAGGCACAACCGACATCTAAAACAGTTTTATCTTTGATATGCGGTTTGATTAATTCCAATGCGGTTTGCATACGCACATACATCGCGTCGCCGCGAAAAACGGTTGAAAGCCTATCCCACCAATTTGCTTTTTGCTGACCTTCTTTAAAATACGCACTGGCTTCCCAACTTTCAAGATGTGATTCCCAATATTGGGCTGATTCGGATTTTTGATTTGTTTGATTCATAGCCGCGATTATACTCGCTTCGTTTCAGACTTGTTACCTGCTTCTGAACCTCAACATTATTCAATGATCAAACTACAACACGTCACAGCCCCTTCGGCTTTGGCGAGTTCATCTAGGTTTACATTTTTTATCTTGAAGCCTTTTGCTTCCAGCTTGCTTTGAGTCTTCGGGAATGCGTAAGGGTAGATGATGTGTCCACGAACGGGCAAGCAATTTGCCCCGTAGGGTTCTGAGGCGTGGACTTCTATCAAGTTGAAATCAGAAAAATGTGATTCATCCACCCAATCTTTATTAATCAATAAATTTTCTTCATCCACTTTGGTGACGGCACTTTTGAGATGTAAACAATCAGTTAATGTAACGCCAATTGCCTGATAGCCATATTGATTTAACAATTGATTAAGTTGTTCGATGGCGAATGGGTTACTACGTGTGGATAAACCAACGTAAATTTTTTTATCAAGCACAAGCACATCACCGCCATCAATTGTGGCAGGCTCGCTGACGTGAATCAATGCCTTATATGGTGACAAGGCTTTGATAATCGTTTCGGTTTCAGGTTTGCGTGAATCGGCACCTGGGCGGGTGATGACTGCAAGTTCAGGGAGAATAAAGGCAGTATCTTCTACAAAAACAGAATCGGGCAATTCAGGCTCTTCAGGAAGTTCAATAACTTCACAGCCTACTTCTTCAAGCGCGTGAACATATTCGGTATGTTGCTGGCGTGCAATTTCTAAATCAATGGGAATGCGCTCAATATGTGTGATTTCACATTCGTTAAAACTTGGGCTAATTTTTCTAGTGATGGCGATAGTCATTTAACTAAGCACTCAATGCGGCTTCTAAACTTTCATAAACGGGCATAAATTGTAAAAAGCCAGATAATTTTAGAACATGATATACATTTGGAGGTGCATTACATAACTTAATAGCTGAATCACTTTCAAACATTTTTTGTGCTTTTTGAATAGTACGAATGCCCATGCTGGTAAGCATGGTTAATTCTTCTAAATTTAAAATAATAGTATTTGTGCCTGTTGCCCGTGCTTCTTCCATTGCGGATAATAAAAGTTTTTCGCTTTGTGCATCTAACCAACCATGTAAATGAAAAACGGTTGCTGGAGGTTTACCGAGTTGATCAATTTTTTCACTTGTAAATTTGAAATCAGATTTCATTTTATATCTCCTCTTCCTTTTATGATTCGCCAGAACGATAACGGTCAATTAACGCTTTGGTGCGCGGGTCTTTAGGGTGAGCAAATAATTCTATGGGTGTTGCATCTTCGATTAATTCACCTTCAGACATTACAATGACTCTATCTGCTACTTCGCGGGCAAAACCCATTTCATGTGTGACGACAATCATGGTCATACCTTCTTGGGCAACTTTTTTCATCACGTTTAATACTTCGCCGATTAATTCAGGGTCAAGCGCGGAGGTGGGTTCATCGAATAACATCACACGCGGTTCCATGGTCAATGCACGTGCAATAGCAACACGTTGTTTTTGCCCGCCCGATAAACGCAGTGGATATTCATCTTTTTTGAATAACATGCCAACGCTATCTAAATTTTGTTCAGCAAGTTCAATCGCTTTTTGCTTATCCATACCTTTAACGATAACTGGACCTTCAATTACATTTTCTAAAACAGTCATGTGCGGGAATAAATTGAATTCTTGAAACACCATGCCTGTCTTCAAGCGTACATCATGGATTAAGTTTTGATGTTCTCTGCCTTTACCTTCAGCTTCAACTTTTATGCCATCCACTTCAATGGTTCCATGTGATGGGTCTTCTAGAAAATTAATGCAACGCAATAAAGTGCTTTTGCCTGAACCGCTTCTACCAATTAAACAGACCACTTGTTTTTCAGGTACTTCTACACTGATATTTTTCAACACGTGCAAGTGACCAAAATATTTATCTAGGTTAGAAATTTTTACAATAGGATGATGCATGTTAGCGGTCTCCTTTAGAAAGGCGGGCTTCTAAACGTGCTTGAATGGATGTGAGTAATAATGTCATGACCCAATAAAAAATTGCCGCCATCACCAACGCTTCTAAATTACGAAATTCTGCTCGCCCAACTTTTGTTGCCCGCCACATCAACTCCTGCACAAATCCTGTGGCAGAGACTAATGCTGAATCTTTCGTCATGGATATAAAATCATTGCCCATTGGGGGAATTGCAAACCTCAGCGCTTGTGGCAGAATAATCCGCCTCATGGTCTGACTGGGAGTCATGCCCAGTGCAATTGCGGCTTCTCTTTGCCCTTTACTGACTGATGCAATGCCTGCCCGAAAGGTCTCGCTCATGTATGCGCCGTAATTAAGACCCAACGCAATAACACCTGCTGTTAAACCTTTTAATACAATACCTAATTGCGGCAATGCCAAAAAGAAAAAGAAGATTTGTAAATACAAAGGCGTACCGCGAATCAATGAAACATAAAATGTGCTAAGTGCATAAATAAATGGATTACTTGATAAACGCCCCAACGCGGCAAGTAAAGCTAGAATAATTGCAAAAATAATCGAAAGGATAGAAATTTGAATCGTTTGGGCAATACCACCTGCAACGAAGTTTAAGTTATTAGAAATAAACTCACCATCAATTAAAATGGTGGCAAGGCTGATGCCATCATTGGATAAACCAAACGGTAAAGAGAATTGAACTGTTTCTACTCTGGTGCGTTTTTCGATACCGTTTTCGATAATGTTATCGAACTTCCAAGTGGAAAAAGTGGTGGTGTTATTGGCAGACCGAATTTCGACTCCGCTAAACATCACAATCATAAATAGTAATAAACCCAACCAAGATAAAACTACATTACGGCGGAAAATTCGTTTCTTTTTTTCTTGTGCTTCAAATAATAATTCCGCCTGTGATTTTTGATTAGAAGTATTCATGTAACACTCCTCACACTTGCTGAAATGAAAAGGGAAGCGGCTCGCGAGCCGCTTCCCTTTGGTACAACTTAATAATTATTGGCTAACTTGGGTCAAGTCTGTTCCGAACCATTGTTCAGAAAGAGCAGTGAGTCTACCATCGCCGTGCATGGCAGTGAACAATTCATCCACTGCGGTGCGTAAGGAGGTAGTATCCAATGAGGATGAACGGTCAAATGCGGCGGCAAGAACTTCGGTGAAAACTGCATCACCAAGATATTTAACTTCCAAGCCGTCGGCAATGTTTGAATCTACTACTGTAGAAGCAGTGACATAACCAGCAAATTCACCACGTGAAAGTGCTTGCGCACATTCTTGGTCGGTAGGTAACGAGACAACTGTAATGCCAGCAGGAGCAGGAGAGAAAACTGCAATGCTAGGACCAAGGTCTCCGCCGTTGAGCCAAGTTTCATAGGTGGTTGAAGCGCCAACACAAAGTGCTTGTCCAGCCAAATCATCTAAAGAAGCGGCTGTTGAATCAGTAGGCACTGCTACAATGGCAGGGGTTCCATAGTAAGGAACGCTGAAATCTAATACGGCTTGGCGTTCAACAGTAATGGTCATAGAACCAACGCTTACATCCCATTGGTCTGCCCAGTTACCAGCGGTGATGGCATCCCAAGATGGGGTTGGGAAACAAGTTTCAACACTGAGTGAATCACCAATGGCTTTGGCAACATCTACATCGAAGCCTTGCATTTCAGCAGTGGTCAATGCACCTTCAGGGCATTTTGTATCCGCTGGGCGTGTGCCAGATGTATTGAGGAAAGAAGCGGGTTCATAATTCGGGTCAGATGACACCATAATGTAACCACGTTCTTGAATTGCACCGAGTAAATCGGATGCGGATGAGCCACTACCACCGCAAGCGGTGAGGGCGAGGGAAGCCACAACTAAAAGGCTTACCAAAGTAAGAAGTTTTTTCATTTTTCTCCTCCGAGAGAATTAGAAAGATTTGACAACTTGCGTTGCCACGAAATGATTTCATTCCGTACTTTAAGGATAGACTATTTTTAGCAATTCCGCAAGGATGTTTAATGTTAACTTTTTCTCAATGATACAATCATTCTATTATTTTGGAGATTAGATATGTCTGCTACGTTTCCGAGTGAAGCATGGTTAAAAGCATTACAAGAAAAAATTAATTCAGATGAAAAACATCAGCAAATTGCCAAAGATTGGGAAGGCGATTTACTCTTCATCATTGAACCTGATGACACTCTTAAAGACCGCCTCACTTTTTATTTAGACTTGTGGCATGGCACTTGTCGTGTGGCATAATACAACCCCGATGCATCTACCCGCCCATCCCCAGCCTTTACTTTAACTTCCTCATACAAAAACATTACCGACGTATTAAACGGAAAACTTAACCCGGTCACTGCTATGATGACTCAAAAATTAAAAGTTAATGGCAATATGGGATATCTCATGCGTAATGTCCCAGTTGTATTAGATTTTGTACGTTGTGCAGGTGAAGTCACTGATGAAATTCTTTAGCCTTTCAAGAACCATGAATTTACTGGTGAGTATGCTTGTGCCGTAGCATCGTCAAGCCGACTAATCTCGAAACGACAACGGTAATGTATGCTACACCTGCAAACTGCTCAAGCATAGCTAAGACGCGCGCATAAGGTGTGATAGGAAGAATATCGCTCAACCCAGTAGCAGAGAGGTTTGCAAAACTGAGAAATAATAATTCTAAGAAAGTATCTGGCTTGGTTTGATTGGCGGCATTGATAAAACTATCAGGAAATATAATTTGACAAGCCAAATATAAATACGCGAATCCCCAAGCCAACACGGTAAATGTCGCGGCAGCGGCAAACATCTCATCGGTGGTGACGTTGCTATCATCCATCATATAAGCGATGAGACTGCCTGCTACATAAAAATATAAAATCGCTTCCACAACGCAAGCACTGAATAAAACGAGAGAGTTAGCTGATAACTCTGCCGATACTGATAATACAAATGCTAAGATGGCAAGCGTCCATGCCACCCAATTATCGGCTGGACTGCGATTCACAACCCAGACTGCTAACACCAAAACCAATACGCCGACAACACTAATCATCGTTCTGCCAGAGGGAATTTCCTCAAAACCTGCGTAGAGGAATAAACTAAAGATTTGCACAAACAGCAGAAAAGCAGAAGGGTGTAAAGAAGCGATTCGTTTTGAATTTATATTCTTAAGCATAAAATATCTTTTATTTCAATTCTAAAAGTAATTCATCAATTTCTTGATTGCGTGCATTGGCAAACCATTTTCCCTCTTCAATCACTTGAAAGCCACATTTCTCTAACACTCGCCTCGAAGCAATATTATCTTTTGCTACACGCGCATACATCGGTCGAGTTGTGTTTACATTTGCCAAAAATTCTCGCAATGCCATGGTTGCTAAACCTTTGCCCCAATATTCTCTCCCAAGCCAATAGGTGACTTCAGGTCTGCCATCTTCATAATAACTTGCAACACTTCCAATCACTTCACCATTGAAAATAATGGTTTTGTTGATGACAGTTGAATCTGCCATGATTTTTTTCCAATGGGCATTAAACGCTTCTCGATTTGTCGGGTCTTTGGATGTAAACGCCGCCATGTAATTGGCTTCGGGGTCTAATTGATTTTGAAAAAGGATATCAAGGTCATCATCAATCATGTCGCGTAAAAAAATTTTGTTTTTCATAATTGTATTATAAGTTATTTACTATACTTGCTATGGTTTCCAAGTGAAATCAAATTCAGAACCTGTCAAAATATCGCCTTGTTGAATATCTTTTTCTTCGAGGTCTTTTATTAATACACCCACATTATCACCAGTTTGAGCAGTTGTAACTTTTTTGCGATTTACTTCAAGACAATTACTGCACTCTTTGTTAGCCATCGTTTGATTATTCAATAACCTTTATGCTTAGCAAATTAATTCTTTCAAATATTTCCTGCTCGCTTATAAAAAAGTCGGGACACGACCACTTTCCGCCATAAGTAATATGAACTACATAACCATTATCAAACTTGATGCGTTTTTCGTAAACCCCAAGAAAATAATCACCTGAGATAATCTCATAATTCTTGGTTACTGGTATTTCCAATTCTTTTAATAGGACAAGCCCACTAGGCTTGCTAATTTTTGCTAATAACTCATAGTCTTGTTCTGCGATTCCATTGACCAGCAGATCTAAAAATATTTTCTCAGCCTTGTTAGGAATATTACTATCGTAAGGGTTGAGGCATGATTGTCCTGTGGTAGCAGGGATGAGTAAACAATAAAAAATTATGAAACTGAGAGCAATAATTGTAATAAGCATAGTAAACAAGGTTCGTGGACGCTCAGAATTATTTTTTTGATTATGGTCATTTTGGCTAGCGGAATCAATTTCAAACATTGTTATGCTGTAACCTAGATTGTGGCAGAGGCGGCTAACTAGTGTTTATATGGCGATTTACTTATAACTGCCTGCTGTAAAGATTAAGAATCTGCTGACGCGGTTGGAACAGGTTCAACCTTAGTAAAGAAGCGTTATGGCACTAGCATCTGAACCGCAGACGGAAAAATCTTATAGTCAAAATCAGTTAGCCAAGTATCAAACAATTCGCCATCTGTATGAGCAGGGGAGGGCTTATCAAGATGAATTTTCAAACGCGTACAATGAATTTCGTGTATATCTTCCATTTCAACCATGTTGCCTTTGTCTGGTTTCATGGCTTTTGGTAAAACCTGAAACATACCCAAACGCGTGCTTCGGTAGGCGTGTACAAACGTAAGTTTTCCGTCAAATGGATTAGCATGAGGAGTCATATAAAATATTCCGCCAGTGCGATGCCCATTGCCAACAGAAACAAGACTAATCGGTCCTTCATAAGAACCGCCATCCCATTCTAGTTTTGCCTTCCAATTGGGTCTATCCATAATGCCTTGCACTGCCGCTACCAAATAACGTGGCACGCCAGAAAGATTTTTAATTTTTTCTTGTTTAGTTGTCACATACGGTTCTAAACCCGCCGCAGAATTATTTAAAAAATAACGTTCATTGCATTTGCATAAATCAATTGCCCGCGTTTTTTTATTTGCAATCATTTGCGCCACTGCAGAAAAATCACGCGGGTTTCCAATGTTGTCAGATAAATCATTGGCTGTACCTAATGGAATAATTCCCATCGTAATCGGAAATGCAGATTTTTCATCCCAACTTTTCGCGGCGCCATTAATCACTTCACCAATCGAACCATCACCCCCAGCGACAATCAAAGTTTTATAATCTTGTTGCACTGCTTCCGCCGCCAAAGAAATAAGATGGTCAGTGTGTTCAGAGACAGATAAATCAAAATCAACACCAGCCGCACGCAAGGCACTTTCGGCTTCGCCCCAACGCTTTTGTGAATTCCAACGATTTGAATAAGGATTATGTAAGATTTTGATTTTCATTTTCCATCCACACAGTGTTTTTATTCATTTTACCTGAAATCCATTTTGTAATCAGCATTTGAACACGCACTCGCACACGCGCATCTGCCCCTGCCGAAACCCAAGCCGAGCGTGTTTTTCTATATACAGCATCTTCTAACTTCTCAAAATCTTCCCACTCGCTTTCTATAAATTCTTTCATCTCAGAGGGTGTATCCCAATAATAAAAATAATCGAACATTTCTTCTTTCTCTTTGATGAAAAGCCCGCGCCTCTCTACTTCACTTGTAGCCTGATTCGCCGCCTCATCATCTGCTACGCCCTGAGGCAAATCACTTAAACTTCCACATGTTTGCCAACCCGAAGCAGAGACAACTTCCACCTTCCAATTTGATTCGAGTGGTCTTAAATCAATTAAGACTCCGTTTGGTTTTAGTACCCGCTGAATTTCTTCTAAAGCATGAACCATGCTTTCATGTTCAATACATCAAAGTGACCAAGCCAGAATGGCAATATCAAATTTTTCTTTTGAAAATGGAATATATCTCGCGCTTGCATTTGCAAAATGAATCTGCTTATGCAAATCTATGGGGCAATCAGCCCGTGCAATTCGTAAAGCATCATGGTCATGGTCAAATGCAAAAACTTGTTTGGCATGTTTTGCATACTTCCAAGTTAATCGCCCTTCGCCACATCCAACTTCAAGAATCGTTTGATTGGCAACATCTGCAAAGCGATTTAATGTTTTGCTTTCTTTGTTTTCAGGGTCTTTTTGGAGAGACATACTCACTTCACATTATACTTTTCCCACACTTCTTTATCCCACTGAATTAATTCAAGCATATTACCTGTCGGGTCGTAAATCCCTGCGAACAAACCGCCAAAAAAATTTTGCGGCGTTTTGTGAACCATGTTTACATTTTGTTTGCTTAATTCTGATAACCAATATTCAAGGTTATCTACTTCAATACCTAAAATTACACGGCTTTCTGTGGGAGTTAAATCCTTTACTTGGTGCAATGCTATCGGATGTGTATCTTGTTGTAACAACACAAATTCAGGGTAATGATGGTCTTGTTTGATGATTTCAAAACCAAGCACTTTGACATAAAATTCAAGTGCAATATCCATGTTATCAACAAGAATAGTTGTAAAAGAAAGACGTGGCATAGTGCCTTATCTTAACTTATTTCGAGAGTTTTTTCATCCTCTTGACTGATGCGCTCACCAATTCTTTTAAAACCTTTTTATCTACATCTTCTAATTTCTTGATATATAAACATCCCACACTGGTTTTGTATTTCCCTAATTTTTTCAACAAATCTTTTTCTACATCAAACCCACCCATGAGATATAAGGTTAGGTTTTGTTTGCGAGGAGAGAAACCAGTCAACATCCAATCGCCTTCACGTCCGCTTTTACCGACGTAGTGGTAGCTCCCAAACCCGACAATGCTCGAACCCCACATCTTCGCTTTTTCTTTTGTGACACTTTCCATCATTTTCAAAATTTCATAACAATCTTTGCGTGCCTGTTCATCTTTAACTGTGTTCAAAAATTTTTCCACACTGGCATCGTTGACTTTCGTTTTTAATTCAGCATTTTTTGCCATCTCAACCTCCGAATTTTGACAGGTCTGCTTTTGCCGCTTCGTTGATTAAATCTTGCAATATGTTTTTATCTACATCCGCAAGTTTGTTGATATACAAACAGGCTTTGCTGGTTTTGAATTTGCCAAGGTCTTTTGTGATTGGATTTTTCAATGCTTGCATAATGTAAAGCGTGATGTTTTGTTTACGTGGAGAAAATGCTATGACAGGCATGTCCCCTTCACGTCCGCTATCATAAATGTAATGATAGCTTCCAAAACCAACAATGGCTGGTCCCCACATTTTTGGTTTTTGTTTGGTGGCTTTTTCCATCATCTTTGAAATTTCAAAACAGTCTTTACGTTTTTGGTCATCGACAATGAAGTTAAGAAAATCTTCTACACTCGCATCATTAACTTTGGTTTGAATATCAGCATTTTTTGCCATTGGAATCTCCTTTCAGACTACAGAAAGATTTTAGCATATTTGTTCTAAGCACAAAAGGTTTTCAATTCAATGACTCCAGCACATCCTCAATCCTTGATTCAATGGTATGCCTCAAATGCAGACCGTTCCATGCCAGCAAAATTCCATTATTGATTCGTACAGCCCGAATGGGTAAATGTTCAGGTGGACCCATAATGCCCCAATTTTTTTCTTCTTTTTCTACGCCAGAATGTTGCGCCCAATTGTCTCCCCGTTGAGCAACTTTCGATTTCCATTGCCCAAGCCACTCGTCAGATAATGAAGCGTGAGGCGGAATGTAGAATCCGATGTAATCATTTTGCATCATGTTTTTTCCACCACCTGTCACGCGTGTGCCTAAAATCAAGGTGTATGGCATATCAGGTTTTAAGTTTCCATCCAAAGAAGTGATGAAAGTCATATCATCATAAACAAAAGGGTTTGTGATAGGTAATCTATCTCGCTTAATGTAATTGCCCTGCGTATAAAATTCCTTCAACTCATTGATTAACTGCCTACGACGATAAAACAGATAACCAATAAGCCCAGCAATTACGATTAATGCAAAACAACCAATTTCACCAGCCATCTCATCTCCAATTGCTATCCCGTTCCAAACTGTCTGTCGCCTGCATCACCGAGCCCCGGCACAATATAGCCTTTTTCATTTAAGTGACTATCAATCGCGGCAACATAAATATCAATATCGGGGTGAGCGGTTTGCATAGCCTTGATTCCTTCAGGTGCCGCAATCAAACCAACATATTTAATTTTCTTCACGCCCCATTTTTTCAAAATGTCGGCAGTGGCAGTGGCTGAACCTCCAGTAGCAAGCATCGGGTCAAGAATGAGGCAAACCGCCACACGCGGGTCCACTGGAAGCTTGTTGTAATATTCCACTGGCTGTAATGTTTTTTCATCTCGATACAATCCAATATGCCAAACTTCAGCCGATGGCATCAATTCCCAAATGCCTTCCACCATGCCAAGCCCTGCTCGCAAAATCGGAACCAAACCAATTTTTTCTTTAAGTTGTTGCGCTTTCATTTTTTCAAGCGGTGTTTCAATTTCAATGGGTTGTGTTTGTAAGTTCAGCGTTGATTCATAAGCCAACAGACCTGCAATTTCTCTCACCAATTCACGAAATTTTTTTGGTTCTGTATTTTTATCGCGCAAGCGTGAAAGTTTATGCGCCACCAACGGATGTTTTGATTCGTACACGTTTGACATAGTTCCTCCAAAAAATTTATTTGATTATAGTCTTGATTTATTTTCTCCGAATTTTTCCAGAAAGATTCGTTCCTGCTGTAACTGTATTAAATACTGTGCCATATTGTTTAACATTTTTATGCAATAACTCAAGGCGATGTTCATCTTCATTTGTATCTATAATGATTTCGTATTCTATTGATTCCATTTTTGGCGGAACATCTTGCCTAACACCATGCAGATTAATTTCGACACCTGAAAACTCAAACTTTAGCATTGGTGCAACGCGTTCAATTCCTTTAATCATACAAGCCGATAAAGCCGCTAAAAGTAACTCAGCAGGATTGAAAGCATTTGGGTTGCCTGCTAAGTTTGTGTCTAAATCAATTTTTGCGTCTTTGCAAAACGAAACTGAAACCTCATGGCTAACCCATTCAGTACGAACATCAAAAGTCATTTTTTGTTGAGCGGGCATTTGTCTCCTTTATCAAAGACTAAGACTAAATAGGATAATCACCAAAACAATACATAAAATAATTGATATCACAAAACACGTTGGGATTAACCACTTCAACCAAGTCCACATCGTAAATAGATTCCATGCACGGATTGCAATCGGCTGAGCTTTTCTCAGCATTTCAGACGCTTCTATTTCTACGGGTCGGCTTGTTTCAGCTTTCTTGAAATTTGTTTCCACCTTCGGCTGTGACTTAATGCGTAAGTTTTCTGGAATGGTTAAATTCGTCCCACAGAATGTGCACGCCATTCGGCTGGCTCCTGCTTCTGGTTCATTGGGTGCACCACAAGCAATACAATTAAAAGTTTGTGTCATATTTCTTCTACCTAAGAAAAACGCGGAATATCAATTCCGCGTTTTGGATTATTTATCTAATTGAACGCCGCCCAAATACTGGCGAATACACCGATAATAATGGGCAACATAGTTAGTAAGATAATTATCATTACAAAAGCAGTGATTCCGCATCCCAGCCACAAAGACCATTTCATATAAGACTTGCTCATGTTCATGGCATCTTTCATCATATCAGGGTAGACCTGATAAACACCGCCGCTTTGATTATATGAATAAGATTGCGAACTGCTCAATGCATCTACTGTGTATTTTGCATCTGATTCGCTTTGACCTGTCAATGCGACATATTTCTTGATGGCTTCATCTTTGTTTCCACTTTGCGCTAGTGAAACAACTTCACCCCATTGTTTTCCGTAACCAACCATAGAAGTATATTCAATTCCACTAAAGACACTTTGTGATTCAGTTGTTTTTTCTTTTGTCCGTAAACTTTCTGGAATTACAATTGCATTTGAACAATATGGGCATTTCATCGAACTCTGACCACTCGGTGGGTCAACAGGTCCGCCACAAGCAGGGCATTTCAATAATTTCATGGTGTAATCAGACATAACGCAATCTCCGAATGAATAATAGCCACATTATACGCCTGATGAGTTTAATCACAAACTTACTTTTGTACTGCCATAATGTTGGTAGAATTGACGCAAGTTCATCTCAGGAGACGACTCGTACATGACAGAACAGTTTACTTTTGGTGGCGAAATCGTTTGGAAACCATCACCTCAGCAAATCGAACATGCCAACTTGACCAAGTTTATGCGTTTACACAACATCAAAGATTTTGATGAGTTGATGCAAAAATCAACCTCAGATGTGGCTTGGTTTACAGAAGCGGTTCTGAAATTCTTAGATATTCAATTTTATGAACCTTATTCTAAAGTAGTAGATTTATCCGAAGGCATTCAATTCCCAAAATGGTGTGTAGATGCAAAGATGAATATTATCCATAACTGTGTTGATAAGCATGCTGTAGGGGCGACTGGCCAGTCGCCCGCAATTATTTTCGAAGGCGAAGAGGGAATAACGCGAACTTTATCTTACGAACAACTTTATATAGAAGTAAACAAAACCGCCAATGGACTTCGCTCATTAGGTTTAGGCAAAGGTGATGCGATTGGTATCTTTATGCCAATGACTCCTGAAATTGTGATTGCATTGTTAGCCATTGCAAAAATCGGCGGAATCATTCTCCCATTATTTTCTGGTTATGGAGCAGGCGCAATTGTCTCACGCATGAATGATGCCGAAGCAAAAGCATTATTCGCATGTGACGGTGCATTTCGGCGTGGCAAGCCAGTAGAAATGAAATCCATTGCAGATGAAGCAGCAGAACAAATCCCAACTTTGAAACATATGATTGTTTTGAGGCGAACCAATCAAGAAATCAAAATGAAAGCAGGCAGAGATCTTTGGTGGGATGAATTAATCAATAAACAAAGTGAAGAATCTGAAACTGAAATTACAAATGCCGAAAACCCGTTGATGATTATTTACACATCTGGCACCACAGGCAAACCCAAAGGTGCGTTGCATACCCATTGTGGATTCCCAATCAAAGCCGCGCAAGATATGTCATTTGGTACAGATGTTCATCAAGAGGATGTCATTTATTGGATGACCGATATGGGCTGGATGATGGGTCCATGGCTTGTATTTGGAAGTTTAATTCTTGGTGCTACTATGTTTTTATATGATGGCGCGCCAGATTTCCCTGCACCGAATCGTTTATGGGAACTCGCCGAAAAACATAAAATTAATCAAATGGGTGTTTCGCCAACTTTAATTCGTTCGCTCATTCCGCAAGGTGAAGAGCACTTCAAAAAACATAATTTATCTTCACTCAAATGTTTTGCATCAACAGGTGAACCATGGAATCCAGACCCGTGGATGTGGTTGTTTGAAAAAGTCGGTAATAAAAAAATTCCTATAATCAATTATTCAGGTGGCACAGAAATTTCAGGTGGCATCGTTATGGGCAATCCTTTGAGGCCTCTAAAGCCGTGTGCGTTTTCTGCTCCATGCCCTGGCATGAATGCTGATGTTGTTAATGAAGATGGAAAACCGCTTCGTGACTCTGTGGGAGAGTTGGTCATTAAATCCCCATGGATTGGCATGACCCGAGGCTTTTGGAAAGATAAACAAAGATATTTAGACACCTATTGGTCACGTTGGGATAATGTTTGGGTGCATGGAGATTTTGCCGCAATAGATAAAGATGGGCTTTGGTATATCTTAGGTCGTTCAGATGATACGATTAAAATTGCAGGTAAAAGATTAGGACCTGCCGAAGTTGAATCCATTTTAGTGAAACATAAAGATATTGTCGAAGCCGCCGCAATTGGCGTGCCACACGAAGTCAAAGGCAGTGAACTGATTCTGTTTGCCGTCACCAAGCCGAACGTAGAAAGAAGCGCTGCACTTCGTCAAGAATTAAGCAAAATGGTTATATCCGAAATGGGCAAGCCACTTGCTCCCAAAGAAATTTTGTTTGTGAATGATTTACCAAAAACACGCAATGCCAAAGTGATGCGCCGTATGATTCGTTCTGCATATCTTGGTTTGGAATTGGGCGATACATCATCGTTAGTGAATCCACAAGCAGTGGAAGAAATCAAAGTACTTAAGTAACCCCATGACATGCGCGCTATTGATGTTTAGGGAATAGTTTTCTAAAATAGTGGGAAATAAAAAATAGAAAGGCATCAAATGAAAAAATATTTTAATAAATTTATTTCTTTAAGTGTTTTAGTTATTGTTCTTTTGTCGGCTTGTAATTTAGGAGTAACACCACCTAGTGATGAGGAAGTAGTGAGCGATTCTCCGGTAGAACTCTCAACTGCTTTGCCACCAACAGAGTCTGTTCAACATGTAATGATACCGGGGGAGTTACCGACTAATAAGAGCGGTATTCTTGGAGATCATGATTCTTCAACTACATCAAATGAAAATCGTGCCCCGAGTGGTGATCGCTTTACTTTTGGTCGTTATGAACGACCTTTCAATAGTGAGGCGATGGATATATATTTTCCATACCTTGATATTCAACTAGCAGAATTTGCTATGGACGATACATGGATGTATGCTACCATTGCTGTGAAAGGTAATGAATTATCAAGTCAGAGCCTTGTTGGGAAATATGGATTTGAGATTGATTTAAATGTAAATGGCAGTGGAGACTATTTAATTATGGTTCTCCAACCTTCATCTACAGAATGGACTACCAATAATGTGCAGGTTTGGTTTGATGAGAATGGTGATATAGGTGGTGAGGTCAAAGTAGTAGCAGATGACGTGCCTGCACAGGGAAACGGATATGAAACCCAGATTTTTGGGAATGGACAAGAGGATGACCCAGATTTAGCATGGGCACGAATTTCACCTACTGACCCAAATTCAGTTCAAATGGCTGTTAAATTGTCTTTATTAGCTGGTGATACTAGTTTTATGGTAGGGATGTGGGCAGGGACAGATGATCTGGACGCTAAGTTGTTTGATATAAACGATATGTTTACCCATGAGCAGGCTGGGTCTTCTTTAAAGGAATTTGAATTTTTCTATCCTGTTAAAGAGGTATCTGAATTAGATAATACCTGCCGTATGGCAATTGGTTTTCAGCCGACTGGAAATGAGCCAGGCGGTTGTCCGGTACCTGTACCAGGAGATGACTCACCACCTCCTCCTGGACAATCTTGCCCTCCTCCTTCTATTTTGTATTGCACTGCAAACGGTTGTTTCTGTCTATATCCACAAGGCTAGAGGATTTCAAGACGTAAAGAAAAACGGTATCATCTCTAAAAAGATGATACCGTTTTTCTTTACATTATAATAGTTCTACATTCTCAAGGCTATTTGCTGAGAAAATCTCTTATCATAAATTATCAATGAGAAAAAATCATATCCCCTTATTATTAATATTTATTTCTGCTATAGCGTACTTACCATCTATTCATCAGTTTGGATATTATCGTGATGATTGGTATTTGATGTACTCAGCCAATGCTTTGGGGGTAAGCACATTTGAGGGGATTTTTGCAATCGATCGCCCTGTTCGAACCATTTTGATGACAATTTTGTATTCGATGTTTGGATTAGAACCATTGGGCTATAACATCTTTGCTTATGTATTACGAGTTTTAGGTTCTTTTTCATTCTTATGGACATTGCAAATGCTGTGGCCGCAACGAAAAACCGCAACGGCTTTGGCGGCATTATTTTTTTTAATTTACCCAGGCTTTCTTTCTACCCCAAATGCAATTGATTATGAAGAAAAATTTGTAGGGTTATTCCTTGGGCATTTATCGGTTGCGTTAAGTATAAAGGCTGTGTTGACTGAGAAACGTTCATATAAAATAATTCTTTGGGTAACTTCTGTCTTTTGTGGAAGTATTTATTTAACATTTGTTGAATATTATTTAGGGTTAGAAGTTTTTCGATTTTTGGCATTTCTTCTACTTGTTGTTCGCTCTTCATCAGACCAGAAATTCTTTCAAGCATTTCTTATCGCTTTACGTTCTTGGATTCCTTTTTCAATTGGTTCATTAGCTTTTTTTATTTGGCGGTTTTTTATTTTTGATTCACAAAGAAAAGCAACTGATCTTGGTGCTCAGCTAAGTGAATTCATTGAGTCTCCTTTGTTGGTAGGAATAAATTGGACAATAAATCTAGCCAAAGATGTATTTGAAGGTTTAGTGCTGACGTGGGGATATCCGCTTACGACTGTATGGGATATTTCTTTACGTTTGCGAGAAATATTTTTTGCTGGCATATTGTTAAGCGTTGGTATTGCTGTGATTTCATTTTTTCTGCGTTCACAAAAAAATATTGAAGAAAATCACCCCGAATCAAATTGGCAAACTGAAGCAATTTGGATTGGATTAATTTGCACTATTACTGGGTTTATTCCAGTTATTATATCTAATCGACAAGCAGATTTTTACAGTTATTCCCGTTACATGCTTCCAAGTTCTTCCGGTATTGTGCTAGTGATGGTGGCTTTTCTTTTTCAACTTAGGTTGAAAAAGATTAGGAATGTAATTTTATATGGATTAATTGGGATTGCTTTATTAACACATCATTTAAATGGGATTCATTGGGCACGTTCCAATCAGGCAATGCAAAATTTCTGGTGGCAAGTCAGCTGGCGTATCCCGCAAATAAAAGAAAATACAACCTTAGTAGTTAATTATTCCCACACGGCTGTTGAAGAAGATTATTTTATTTGGGGACCCGCGAACCTAATTTATCATCCGCAAAGTATGGATAGCCAACGTGTTGAGCCTGCGATATGGGGCTTGGTGTTGAATCGTGAAAGTGCGGTCTCCATTTTGAATCATGCCAAACCGTCGTTTGTGAATCGTCGCTCAATCATCACTTATTTAGGATATGACAATATTTTGATTATCACTCAGCCATCTTTATCTTCTTGCGTGCAGGTCATTGATGGAAATATGCCAATTGTTTCTGCTTATGAGCAATATGATATTCAAATGGTTGCTTCTGAGTCAAATCAAAACAACATTCTTTTAGATGTAAACCATGCGCCTCCATCTAACCTTGTGTTTGGTTCTGAACCTCCACATGATTGGTGCTTTTATTATCAGACTGCCTCGCTTGCATTTCAACGTGGAGAATATGAAACTGTTTTAGATATAAACCAAAAAGCCAAACGTGCGGGCTTTTCTGCTCAAGACCCTGTGGAATGGATGCCCTTTTTACAATCCGCTATTTTGTTAGAAGATTATGAACAAGCAAACGAAATGGCACGCTTTATTAAGAAAGATTCATTTTTGCAATTACAAGTTTGTAATTTCTTGCCTCAGAACAGTGCTTTTAATGAAGAAATGAAAGATTTTATTCGTAAAACTTTTTGTATTAATTAAAGATAAGAAAAAATATTTATTGGAATGCTCTGCTTATGATTAGATAAAGCGGAGCATTTTTCTTTTATAATACTGCTATTGTTTTTGTAACCACGAAAACAATAAAAGGAGATTGAATGAAACGAGTTCGTTATTTTGTATTTGCATTTACATTAACAATAATTCTCATTTTATCTGCATGTGCCTCACCAACACCAGAAACAGTTGTGGTTGTGGTCACTGCCACAGGTGAAGCCTCAACACAGGTGCCCACTGCTGAGTCTGCTCCGGTATTGCAACCAATTCCGTTAGGCGGACCGGGAAGCGGTGAGACGATGAAATGGATTGATGGTAGCGTATTGATTTATATCCCTGCTGGTGATTTTGTCATGGGAGATAATGGTTTTGATGCCCCTGTTCATACAGTCACTTTAGACGGCTATTGGATTCAAGAAACAAAGGTTACAAATCGTATGTACGACCAATGCGTTCGTGCTGGTATATGTTCTTCACCAACTCAAACATTAGGTGGACCAGTTTTTAATAACCCTGAATTCGCCAGTCATCCAGTTGTTGGAGTCACTTGGGAGCAAGCCCAAACATATTGTGGCTGGATTCAAGGAAGTTTACCCACAGAAGCCCAATGGGAAAAAGCTGCTCGTGGCTTAAATGGGAATCCATATCCTTGGGGTACGAATTCGCCTTCTTGTAGTTTAGTAAATTTTTCAAATTGTGTTGGTAGTACAAGCAATGTAACTTCACAAGAATCTGGTAAGAGTCCATTTGGTTTGTTTGATATGGCAGGCAATGTTTTTGAATGGGTATTTGATTGGTATGGACAGAATTACTACAGTCAATCACCTTCTGCAAACCCGACTGGACCTGAAAGTGGTCAATATCGTTCTATTCGCGGAAGTTCTTTTGAAAGTACAGAAGAACAAATACCATCTGCTATTCGCCGCTTTGATGAACCAACCGATAATCGCCGTGATACTGGCTTCCGTTGTGCTGTGAATAATCCACAACCTTTTGCACCATACTGTCAGTTAAGTGCAGCTGTGCCTGCCAATTCACAAACTCCTGTAAGTTCTTGTACTTTGCCAGAAGGATTTGTTACGAATCAATATTGTCAGCAGGGTGATGGTTATGCTGTTGTGCAAATCTCTTTCGGTGCAACATGGGAAGAACGTGGAACACGTATTCAATGTCAGGAAAGAATTGAAGGTGGATTACGCACTTTAGTATGTCTTGGTCCACGCGGTATGGAGACAACTAATGAAGTGGTCGTCTGCAACCCTGCTTGTACGAATCAGACTGACGTAAGTGGTTTGAGTGCAGTTTGTGATGCAGGTTACACACTTGATTCCACAAGCGGAACTTGTGTTTATTCTCCTATCTCTGCTCAGCCAAGTGCTGGTGGGTGTCCACTTGGTTATGTGACGAAAGAAAGTAATGGTCAGCAATTTTGTGTTGTAAGTACTGGGTTAGATGGTTTTTGCCCGGTCGGTTTATATTTTGATGACTCGGCTGGTATCTGTGCGCCACCGAATGGACAGTCAAATGCGCCATTTGGGATTAACAACTCATTACTAGCTCAACAAACATTTGCTGGTTGTGCGGCAGGTTATTCTTATAACGACGGATTCCAATGTTGTCAGCCGAATGCTGGCAGTGTCCTCCCCGGTTGTGCGGCTGGTTATACATTTGACCAAACTGCCCGTGCCTGTATACCAGTAGTTGAGGCAGATTTGAGCGGGGAAGGTTGTATTACCGTACGAGTAAATACTGTAAAATGTGTTCAACTTGAAGATAAGGTTTGTGCACCGATTGATTCAGAATCTCGTTGTGTTGCTAACACCGCATGTAAATGGAATGAACCCGCTGATGCTTGTGAATTAAGAGTTCCCTTGCCTTAAAATTTATAGATTATAAATATTTATATATGAAGTAATAC
>ERZ761602.2497-NODE-2497-length-28599-cov-6.440128_pt1 | contig 28599 bp, 24 predicted proteins | sample MGYA00512165_ERZ761602 | MGnify/ENA primary metagenome ERZ761602 (study PRJEB28899, sample SAMN02445085) | bioreactor sludge metagenome | biome: EBPR sludge; isolation source: Thorneside wastewater treatment plant | place: Australia: Brisbane, Thorneside...
GCCCGCCATCCACCGAACTGAACACCCCCTGGCCCTGCGTGCCGGCATAAAGCCGCTGCGCGTCGAGCGGATCCACTTCCAGGCAACGGACGTCCTGGCCGGCCAGCACCCGCTCTACGGCCCACTGGCCGTTTGTGTCACGTTCGGCGCGGGCCAGGCTTTTATTGCTCAACGCGAATAGACGATGGGAAGGCATTAGCGAAGACTCAGCCTTTCGAGAAAAACGCCCCACGCGTCAGGAATAGACATACCGCCATGATGGCGGCGCCAAGCGCATATCCTAGTCCGACTTGAGTGTCAAAAAGAATCATGCTCGCAAAGCCGATGACGAGAATCCAGGTGGTGTGCCAGGCCCAGCGTTCGCCGCGGCGGAAGGGAATGAATAGCACCACCGAAGCGTAAGCCGTGTAGGCCGTCCATCCAATAAAAAGCGTGGTCTCCCCAGCGATGACAAAGACGAGGATGAGATGGTTGAGGGTCGCTAACACGGAGAGGGTGAGCAAAGTCACCCAGGCAATTCTGGCTGTGGTGTTGGACGCAATCACGGATTGGGTTGACATGCGATACTCCCGAACGAAATGGCACTTGCTGACTGATCAGCCGCCGCCCCAGCCAGAAAACCCACACCGGATAGCCGAGGTCAGGCACAGCAGCTGAGAGGTGGATCCAAAGATAGGCACATCTGGCGGCGATGTTCAGTGAGCCTGGCCCGTCAAGTTAGCATAGCCAATCCAGGCCAGCGCCAGCGCCAGTAGCAACCCAAAAGTTGCGCTCCCCAGTTGTCCGGTGAGCGGTGGGAGAAACTCTGCGATAAAGAAAACAAAGAAAAAGCCGGCTGTTGCGGCCAGCAGGAGGATCCCCGCCCAGCGTGGATAAACTCCGGCCTGGAGAGTCGCTGTTCCGGTGAATAGCAAACCGAGGGTCAAGGCACCCCCCAGTCCAAACGCAACCGGGCTCTCGCCTGGCACTGCGCGGATAGACGGGTAAAGCAACGGGGTCGCTCCGATGACGACGATGAGGACGATGCCGACGTGCAGTAACGCGTGACCCGCGAGGCCAAGCCGACCAGCCAAACGCGCTTGTCTGGCATACATACCCGGCAGAGACACTAACGGAAGAATTGAGGAGAGAAGGAGCAGCGAGCTGAGGCCGGGCGAAATCACCCGGTTGATCACCGGCATAAAGGACAGCCCAACAATCGCCGCCCCCAAGATGGCTGCTCCGCCCAACAGCAGAAGTCCACTTAATCGAAGTACGGTGGGGGTCATTCCCGGTTCTCCTGAGGTTGCTCGTTTCTGTTCATACTTTCAGTGGGCCGGCCCTTCCACGGGCGGCAGGTTATTTAGGTAAGCGTAAATGGCTTTGAGTTCGTCATCGGTGGTGGCCGCCCGGAATTCCGGCCAGGGCATGCGTGGTTCAGAAAACCCGCTGGGCAAGGTGAGGGTCGGCACTGTCCCGCCGCCGGGCAACTGGCCGGTGTTGAAGAAAGTCATGAATTGTTCCTCACTCCACTGCGGCACGATCAGAGTGAGATTGGGGCCGGGCGGCGGGCCGGGCTGGCCATTCTCCAGCTTGCCCTGCAGTTGGTCGCCATGACACTCACGACAGCCGAGAATGTCCACCATGTATTTGCCATACTCCGTGGTCCCCGGCGGAGGCGCGCTGACGTTGCTCACTGGGAGTTGTGCCGTTCTAATATCAGAGAGGTTGAGGAACAGCGCGCCCAGTAAATTGAGTTGATTGGCTGGGGTGGGGCCGCCGGTAGGCGGTTGTGAACGCAAGTAAGCCACAATGGCCCGCACATCTTCATCACTGAGGTTGCGGGCGATATTGGACGGCATGATCAAGAGCGAGCGGCCACTCTTGTGGATACCCTCACGAATGGCGCGAATGACTTCGCCATCCGTCCAATCATCAATATCGCCGCCGGGGGTGAGGTTGGGCGCGTAGAGCGTGCCCAGAGGCGGGAAATCAAACTTATATACAAAATCCACGCCGGAGAGCGGAAGTTCAAGGCCGGGTGAATGGCAACTCATGCAGATGTGCGCCAGCTGCTCACCGCGCGCAATTTGTGCTTCGGTGCGCGCCACCTGAATATCAGCTACTGGGTTAGGGAATTGCTGATTCAGCATGTAAAAGCCCCTCAGCGCCAACCCCAGCAGAACCACCGGGATCAAGGTCAGCAGGCCGGCGCTGACTACGCCTGCCCATCTCAACCGCCCAGGCCGGATGCGCCCGGCGCGCCTAGTCAAGACACCGAACAAGACGCTCAGCCCGACGAGTATGGGAATCCCAACGCTGTCGAACATGGACAACTCCCGAAGTGAGTCGCGGCCGTGGGTTAGCTGATCGTCACGGTCGGTCTGCGATTGGTGCCACAATACGACGGGCGATTTCCCAGGCGCCAGAGAACAACTCCCGACTTCTTGGGAAGCTGCGGCAGGAAGAGCGCAACCGGGCCGGCCGGCGCGCGAGGGCCGCGACGCCAGCGGCCATCACGTCGTCACTGGGCGCATCATCGCGCCCAGCGAGAACACGCGCAGCGCGGCCGCCTGGATCCTGAAGTATGACCCGCAGAACACGGACTACTTGATCAAGTTGGGGTATGAGGACGCGCGGCGGATGCTGGGATAGCGTGATAAGGATGGGGGCACGGGTCCGGGGCGGAGCTAGACAGGGCGCGGCCTATCCGGATTCACACTCCCGTCAGTTGGCAGAGCTTTCCAAAGATTGGCCCCATTCCAGAACTTGCTCCGCCATCTCTTCCAGTTTTCGCGCCCGTCCCCGCTCCCGCGCCGCGTTCAGGATCGGCCCCGGTATCTGCGCCTCCAGTTGGGCCAGCAATAGTTTGGCCCGATCCTTCGTCTCCCGGTTCGTCGCCGCGTGATGAAAAACCAGCGCCGCCAGTTCGGCCGCTCGTTCTGGTTCCGCTTGCCGGGCCAGCAGGGCGGCGGCGCTCACCAGCCCGAACAGCATCGCCGATAGGGAGCCGATCTCCCGCGCGGTCCGCAGCGCTTCGTGCGTGTGCTGCCAGGCGGCGCGATCTGCGCCAAGCGCGCCGGCCACGCCCCCTAAACTCGCCAGGGCATGCGCGGCGATGTGGCGGTGCCCGAGTTCACGGCAGAGCGCCAGACATTCTTGGAGCAAAGATTGGGCCTCGGCGTACTCCCCCAACATATGGCAGGCGACCCCCCAGTTGTTGAGCGCGACAGCCACCCCCATCGGATAACCGATCTCGCGGAAAATGCCGGCGGCCTCACGTTCGAGGGGCTTGACCTCGGCATACCGGGCCTGGCCGAGCGCGATAAAACCCAGGTTGACGAGCACGGTGGCGACCCCGCGCCGATCCCCCAGTTGCCGCCGGAGTGTCAGCCCCTCGGCGTGCAGGCGCTCGGCTTCTTCAAACTCACCCCGTTCGGCGTGGGCCACGGCCAGGCTGTTGAGCGAGGCCGCTATCGTGTGAGGTTTCCCTGCTACCCGGTAAAGGGCCAGGCTTTGGCCGGCGTGCGCAATAGAGGCGGCGAAGTCGCCCACCGCCCGAGCCATGTTGGCCAGACATTGCAGGCAGAGCGCTTCCTCCGCCGGGAGGGCGGGTGGCGTGTTCCGAAAAATCGCCAGGCTCTGTTGAATCAGCGGGCGGGCGGTCTCGAAGCGGTCGAGCCGGTGATAAAACCAGGCTTGCCGGACCACCAGCCGCGCATAGAGCGGGGTGGCTTCGGCGGCCGAGGCCCGCTCCGCTTCAGCGGCGGCTCCGAACAAACTGACGGCCTCGGCATACCAGCCCGCGTGTTCCAGGAAAGTGCGCAGACCCTCCAGCGCCGGCGCGAACACGGCGACCTGTTGGTGCGCCACAGCCCAAGCCCAGGCCGCGCGCACATTATCCATCTCGGCCGCGATCTCCCGGCGGGCCTCGGCCTGCCGGGAGTCATTCAGGGCGTCCTCGCGCGAGGCGACAAGGCCGGCATAGTATCCGGCGTGCCGGGCCTGCGCCCCGGCCAGTTCCTGAGGGTCGGCGGCCAACTTATCCTGAGCGTACTGCCGGAGCAGCTCGTGGAGGGAATACCGCCCGGCCGGGTCGCGGCGCAGCAAGGACTTGTCGCACAGGGCCGCCAATACCGGCAGGCCGCACTGCGCCACCGCCAGCGCCGCCTCGCGCTCGCAGCCACCGCGGAACACCGCCAGCCGAACGAAGGCGCGGCGCTCGTCGCCGGCCAGCAGGTTCCACGAGTGCTCGAAGGCAGCCGGCAGGCTGCGGTGGCGGGCCGGCACGTTGGATTGGGTGGTCGCCAGGAAACCCAGGTTGCGTTCGATCTCGTCGGCAATCTCGCGACAGCTCAGGTGGCGCACCCAGGCGGCGGCCAGCTCCAGGGCGAGCGGCAGCCCGTCCACCAACTGGCAGATGCGCGCGACGGCCGCGGCCTCCTGGCCGTCCAGGGTGAAGTTCGGCCACACCGCCTGGGCATGGTGGCGGAACACCTGGACCGCACCAGAGGCAGCCAGAGGGCCTATCCCCACCTCCAGCGGGAATTCCAGTCCGCCCAGTTCAATCAACCGCTCGCCGTACAGGTTTAGCCGCTCGCGCGTGGTGGCCAGCAGACGCACATCCAGGCAGGCCTCCGTCAGTCCGCCCACCCATTCACTGGCGCCGGTCAGGTGTTCAAGGTTGTCCAGCACCAGTAGTAACTCTTTGTCACGCAGATGGGCCAGGAGTTCGTCGCGGGGGGCAAGCTTGCCGCTGAGAGCCAGGCCTAGCGCCTCGGCCACTGCGCTGGGGGCGACCTCCAGCGTGTCGGCGCCGGCCAGAGGCACGAAGTAGACGCCGTGCAGAAAGGCGTCGGCGGCGCGGGCGGCGGCCTCCAGGGCCAGCCGCGTCTTGCCGCAGCCGCCCGGGCCGATGAGGGTGATCAGGCGGCCGGTGGGGTCGGCCAGCAGGCCGGCGATTTGAGCCAGTTCCGCGGACCGGCCCACAAACGGCGTGGCCGCAGGCGGTAGATGCAGGCGGCGCAGCGCCGCCCGGATGCGCTCATAGAGAGCCGTCGTCTCGGGCGACGGCGCCACCCCCAGCTCTTTTTCCAGAATGCGCCGGCAGGTTTCGTACTGCGCCAGCGCCGCGCTGCGCTGGCCGCTGCGCGCCAGGGCCAGCATCAACTGCCGGTGCGCCTCCTCGCGCCAGGCCTCAATCCCCAGGAGCCGGGTGGCGGTGTCGATGGCGCCGGCCGCGTCGCCGCGCTGCATGCGCCATTGAGTGAGCGTGTGGAGCGCGTGGAGGGCCAGTTCGCGGAAGCGCGAGCGCTGCGCCAGCATCCAGTCCTCGAACTCGGGCGCGTCGCGGACGGCCAAGCCGGCCAGGAAATCGCCCTGGTACAGGCCGGCGGCCATTTCCAACCGCGACGCACGGCCCTCCGACGACAGGTCGGACGCCGCCGCGCGCAGGCAGGCTTCAAAGGCTGCCACATCCAGGAAGACGGCGGCCTCCGGGTTGAGCGCCACGGTGTCGCGGGTGATGAGCAGGTAAGGGTCGAGGGAGCGTCGCAGGCTGGAGAGCGCCTGGCGCAGATTGTTCTTGGCGTCGGCGTCGGCCCGTTCCCCCCACAGCAGAGCGGCCAACGCCTCCCGCTGGTGGGGCCGGCCGGTGACGGCCAGGTAGGCCAACAGCGCCGGGGCCTTGTTGGAGACGAAATCGGTCAGGGGGGCGTTATCGAGCGCCAGGTGCAGGCCGCCCAACAGCCGAATCTGCAACTCCGCCGCCATCCCCGCTCCAGTAAATGATCTCTAAACGGTGCTTTTTGTAGGATAGGACAAGAATAGCACAGACGAACCATGCCACAAGACCAGACAACCCGCCGGCCGCCGCGCTACCACACGTTCTTGCTCAGCCTCTGGGAAGAGGCCGGGAGCACTCCCAACTGGCGTTGCAGTTTGGAAAACCCGCACACCGGGGAGCGAAAGGGGTTCAGGAATGTAGAAGAACTGGCGGCGTTTCTGCAGGACTGGCTAACCCAACAAGCGGCGAAAAACCAAGCAACTTAAACAGAATGGCCCATGATGAACAGCGTCTTGTGGGTTCTTCAGATCCTGCTCGGCAGCTTCTTCTTCTACAGCGGCCTCCTCCATTTCACGGTCCCGCCCGATTTGCCCCGCAGATGGCCTGGATGTATGAGCTCCCAACGGGCCTGCATTACTTCAGTGGCGCGGCCGAAATTCCAGCGGCTCTGGGGCTCATCCTGCCCGGCCTGACGCGCCTACAGGTCAGGCTCACGCCCCTCGCCGCGCTGGGGCTGGCCGGCGTGATGCTCGGCGCGGCGGCCTGGCAATCTTCGCGCAGCGCCGTGGCCGATGTCGTCGTCAATCTGATCCTGGCCGCCTTGGCCGGTTTGGTGGTGTATAGGCGTTGGAAGCTCAACCCGCTCAAGGCCAAAGGCGCCGCGCAGCAGTAACGCGGATGGGCTGGGCGCGCCCAACGGCGCCGGTCGGGTTCAGACATGCGGAGGTTGTGATGCTGAAGACTCTTGGCCGGGTAAGGGAGATCGGGCTGGCAGGCGTGTCAGTGCTGCTGGCCGCCTGCGCCTCGGCGGATGGCCCCGTCCTCATCTCAACGGATGGCATGCGCTTTGTGCAAACTGAGGTGCGCGTTCAGACCGGCCAGCCGGTGACCCTGCACGTGGTCAACCGCGATGGCTACGCCCACGCCTTCGACATCGACGAGTTCGACGTCCACGTCCCCCTGCCGGCCGGGGCGACCGTCGAGGCCAGCCTCCCGCCGGCCGAGCCGGGCCGCTACCGCTTCTACTGCGGCTCGCCCGGCCACGCGGCGGCCGGCATGACGGGCGTGTTGGTGGTGGAGCCGTGAGCGCCAACGGGCCGCGGCGCCGTCTGCCTGGCGGTTGAACTTCAGCACAGTTTCCAGCGAAAGGAGAAAGCGACAAATCATCAGCCTCACTGGCAGCCTCTTTTGCGCCAGGCGGCGGCGCCGGTTCTGCGGACGGCCGCTGCCTGAAGCCATCGTTTTTCGTCTCACACTCGGAGGGCAACATGCTGGTCAATCTTCTAATCCTGCTGGTCGTGTTGGCGCTGACGGTCGGCGCGGGCTGGCTCACCTGGCGGGCCGTGCGCGCCCAGCGGTTGTGGGTGAAGATCGCCGGCGGCCTGGGCGCCGGGGCGCTCACGCTAGGCCTGGCCGCGATCGCGTTCATGGCCGGCCAGGGCATTGCGGCCGGCTACTTCCCGGGCGCGCCGCCCGCGCCCGACTTGAAGGTGGCGGGCACGCGCGCGCAGATCGCGCGCGGCGAGTACCTGGTCAACCTGTCGTGCGTCAACTGCCACGGCGCGGTCGGCCCGGACGGTAACCCCACCGGCGAGGGCCCGCTCAGCGGCGGCTGGGACATCGCCGCTGCCGAAGGTTTTGGGTTCATGGGCTCGATGGTGACCGAGAACCTGACGCCCGGCGGCAAACTGGCGGGCTACAGCGACGGGGAGTTGTTCCGCGTCCTGCGCCACAGCGTCAACCGCGATGGGCACAAGCTCGGTTTCATGGACTTCCTGCCCTACAAGGAACTGAGCGACGAGGATACGCAAGCGATCATCGCCTACCTGCGGTCGCTGCCGGCGGCCTCCGCCGCCGGGACCACCGGCGACTCGTTCAATTTCGTCGGCCTGGTCCTGTTGGGCTCAGGGATGTTCCCGCCGTCGGTCATGGGCGCGGAGACAGTGACAGCCCCGCCCGAAGGCATGACGGCGACCTACGGCCAATACGTGGCGACCTACGGCGAGTGCCGCGGCTGCCACGGCCCGGATATGACCGGCACAGCCGAGTCGGCGCTTGGCCCGGCCATCCCCAACCCGCGCCCGCTGGTGGGCACGCTCACGCAAGATCAGTTCTTCCAGATGATGCGCTCCGGCGTCAAACCCAACGGCGCGCCCTTCCCCGAGACCATGCCCTGGCAGAACGCCAGCAAGATGACGGACGCCGACCTGGCCGCTCTGTACGCGTACCTGACCGCGCCGGTCGATTGAGAAGCGGCCGGCTATTCCGCGAAAGAAGGGCGCGATGTTCCTGTACAACTGGATCGTCTATATTCACGTCGCCGGCGCGCTCGGCTTTGTGATGGCGCATGGCGTCTCGGCCAGCGTGGCCTTCGCCCTGCGGCGCGAGCGCAGCCTCGAGCGCGTGCGGGCCTTGCTCGAACTCTCAGCCAACTCCTATGGCCTGATGTACTTCGCCCTGCTCGTGATTTTGGTCAGCGGCGTCATCACCGCCTTCCTGGGCGGGTTTTGGAGCCGCGGCTGGATCTGGGCCTCGCTCGGGCTGTTGATCGCCATCAGCGCCGTGATGGGGATGTTAGGCGGGCGTTACTACGGCGAAGCGCGCAAGGCCGCCGGCCTGCCGTACCACGAGAGAGGCCAGGCTTTCCCGGCCCTGCCCACGCGGAGCCCGGAGGCGGTGGAGGCCTGCCTGACTAAGGCCAACCCGGTCCTGCTGGCCGCCATCGGCTTTGGGGGTTTGCTGGTCATTGTGTGGCTGATGATGTTCAAGCCGTTCTAGGAGTGGCCTCTGACGGGGATTCGTCCTCGCCTGGATCAGGTAGGTGTGGAGATGACGAGAATCATTCTGCAAGGCGCGTCTATCACCGTCCTCGCCCTCTTCGGCGGGCTGCTCCTCGGCACTGCGGTTGGCTTTTTTGTGTTTGAGTCTTTGCCCGGGCACAGCACCCTCACCCCCAGCGCCCTGCACATCTCGCTGGCCGCGTTGCCGGCGTTCGCGGGCTTCCTGGGCGGCAGCGCGGCCTGGGGGGTGGGGATGGGGCGCATGGCGGAAAGCACTGAAGCGCGGCGGATGGCGCTGGCTGGAATGCTGGGTTTTGCGCCCATCACGCTCACCCTTGGCATCGGCTTGAGCGCCGTGGAACCGTTCGTGATCGAGCAGGTTGGCGCCGTGTTTCCCGTCCACCGTATTTTCACGCTGATGTTTGTGCCCTCCGCCTTTCTGATCGCGGGCCTGAGCGCGTGGGCGGTTGGCCTGGGGCTGCGAGACCCCGCGCTCGCCGGGGTCCTCTTCTGGCGTGTGGGCGGCGCGGCGGCGCTGGCCTTTCTCGCCGTCAACGTGGTCATGGAGGCGCTTGGCTGGGTCGTGGGCGGGCCGAACGCTGCGGAACGCTCCACCATGCTCACGGTGATGTTCCTGGGCAACCTGGGCGCGGCGCTTGCGGGCGGAGCGGTGTTGGGGGGCAGCCTGGCCGCGTCCGCGCCGCACTCTCGGGCGGTCATCGGCTGAGGCGCAAGGGGATTGGGCCGCGCTGATTGAGCAACGGAGCGGGATGGGGATTGGCTGTGGGATGGCGCCCCGGCCGCCAGCGGCCATCCCATCGTCAATGGGCGCGGCCGAGATCCTCAAGTACAATTCGCGGAACACCGCTCACCTGATCAAGCTCGGATACGAAGCCGCGCGCAGCGGCGGCGGAGGCCCACCCACGCCGGCGGCCAGACCCGAATGAGTCTTCTGGAGCGAGAACCGCACCTGCACACGTTGGCGGCCGCGCTGGCCGAGGCCGCCGCCGGCAGCGGCCGCCTGGTGCTCATCAGCGGCGAAGCCGGGATCGGCAAAACCGCCCTGGTCGATGAGTTCGTGCGCGCGTCCGGGGCCCAGGCGCGGGTGCTGTGGGGCGCCTGTGATGCGCTCTTCACGCCGCGCCCTTATGGGCCGCTCCTTGATATCGCGTCCCAACTCAAGGGACGCCGGCCGGCCTGGCTCGCCGAGAATATGCCGCGCGCGACGCTGTTCGCCACGGTGCTGGTGGAGCTCCAGGCCCAGCCGACCGTCGCCATCTTCGAGGACGTGCACTGGGCCGACGAGGCCACGCTTGACCTGCTCATATTCCTCGGCCGGCGCATCACGCGCACGGCCGCGCTGCTGGTGCTGACCTATCGTGACGACGAACTCAGCCCGACGCATCCGCTGCGCGCCGTGCTGGGCGACCTGGCCGCCAACCCGGCGGTGCGGCGCCTCCCCCTCACGCCGCTATCGGAGGGCGCCGTGCGAACGCTGGCCGCGTCCCAGCCTCTCGATCCACGGGCGCTCCATCGTCAAACAGGCGGCAACCCATTCTTCATCACCGAGATCGTCGCCCGGCCCACCGGCGGGATCCCGCCGACCGTGCGCGAGGCCGTGCTCGCCCGAGCCGCGCGGCTTTCGCCTTCGGCCCAGGCAGTGCTGCAGGCCGCCGCCATCGTCGGGCCGCGCATCGAAACCTGGGCGCTGGCTGCCGTGACCGGCGCCGACGCGCACAGCGTGGAGGAGTGCCTGCACGCCGGCATGCTCGTGCCCCAGGGTGATCTGCTGGCCTTCCGGCACGAGCTGGCGCGCCAGGCCATGGTCGAGTCGCTGTCGCCTCCGCGCCGGCTGAGCCTGCACCGGCTCACCCTGGAGGCGCTGCGCCACGCATCGCTCACGCGCGGCGACCTGACGCGCCTGGCCCACCACGCCGAGGGCGCCGGCGACCCGGACGCCATTTTGGAGTACGCCCCGGCGGCCGGCCAGCAGGCCTCCGCCGCCGGCGCGCACCACGCCGGCGCAGCCCTCTACGCATTGGCGCTGCGGTTCGCGGGCAACCTGCCGGCCCGGAGACGCGCGCAGTTGTGGGAAGCCTACGCGCGCGAACGAGGCCCCTTGGATCCGAAATCAGAAGCGATCACGGCCTGGCGCGCGGCGGCGGAACTGTGGCGCGAAGCCGGCGACGCTCAGCGGCAAGGCGACAGCCTGGCCTACATCGCCATGTCGCTGAGCGAGATTGGGGCGAAAGCGGAGTGTGAACAGGCCCTGGAAACGGCCCTGGCGGTGCTGGCGGCGTTGCCGCCCAGCCCGCTCCTGATGGTCACTTACAAAACCAAGGCCCTGTTGTATTTGTACCAGGGCCGAGACGCCCAGGCCATCGCCCTGGCTGAAAGAGCCCTGGCCGTCGCCCAGCCGTTGGAAGACGCCAGCGTGATCGGGTCCGCCTATGAGGGGCTGGGTATTTGCTGGCTGGGCACAGACACCGCTCAGGCTTGCGCCTACCTGGAGCAAAGCCTGGCCCTGCAGCGCGAAGCCAAAGTTGAGATACGCCTGGCCGGGATCTATGCCAATCTGAGCTCGGTCTACTGTGAGCACTACCAGTTCGACGACGCCGAGCGCGTGTTGGCGGAGGGCCTGGCCTTTGTGGCTGAGCGCGATCAGGATCGCAATCAGGCTTTTATGCTGGGCTGGCAAGCGCTGATGTTGGCGCACCAGGGGTTGTGGGCCAAAACGGCTGAGGTGGCTGCCCAGAGCTTGCAGCGGGCGACCAGCGGCAAGTATCCGGCCTTGGTGGCGCTGGGCCGGGTGCGCGCCCGCCAGGGCGATCCGCAGGCCGGCGAGACCCTCCAGGCGGCCCTGGAGACCGCGCTCAAGCAAGGCAACCTTCAGCGCCTCGGCCTGGTCCGGGCGCCGCTGGCCGAGGCCGCCTGGCTGGCCGGCGACCGTGACTTGACTCTGGAGCACGCGCGGGCAGTCTACGAGATTGTGGTCGGCAAGCACCATCCGTGGCTCACCGGTGAGTTGGCCTACTGGCGCTGGCGGGCCGGCGACCACCTGCCGCCCCTGCCCGCGTGGACCGCCAAACCCTACGGCCTGCACCTCGCCGGCGATTGGCGCGCGGCGGCCGCCGAGTGGGAGCGGCTTGGTTGTCCCTACGAGCAGGCGCGCGCCCTGGCCGATGGCGACTATCCGGCCCAACTGGCGGCGCTCGCCATCTTCGACCGGCTCGGCGCGCGGCCAGCCGCCGCCGCTTTGCGCGCGCAGCTCCGCGCCGCCGGCGCCCGCGTGCCCAAAGGACCGCGTTCCGCCACCCTGGAAAACCCGCTTGGCCTCACCAAACGGCAGGTCGAAATCCTGGCCCTGCTCGCCGAAGGCTTGAGCAACGGCGAGATCGCCGCCCGCCTCCACATCTCCCGCAAGACGGCCGACCATCACGTCGGTGCGATCCTGGGCAAGCTGAACGTCCACTCCCGGGAAGCCGCGGTTGAACTGGCCCGCGCCCGCGCCCTTCTCACATAAGGGCCGGCGTCGCGCCAGCTCACACCCAGCCAACCAGACCCGTCCAGAGCGCCTCTCAAAATATAGGGCGGTCCGTAACCAAAGATGGGGTGGGTCGCCCGATGCGCCCGCCTCCGAACGATCCTATCCTGTCAGCAGACAGACCGAAGGAGACCGGATATGGATCGTTTCCCAGAGTGTTGGGGCGTGTCCACCTGCCTCGACCTGTACGACTGTGACCTGCGCCTGATGCAAGATGAAGCCGCCATCCGCCGCTTCGCCGGCGAGCTGTGCGACCTGATCCAAATGCGGCGTTTCGGCGAGGCCCAGGTGGTGCGCTTTGGGGATGACCCGCGCGTGACCGGGTTCAGCCTGACGCAGCTCATTGAGACCTCGCTGGTCTCCGCGCACTTCGCCGACCACTCTCGGGCAGTCTACCTGGACGTATTCAGCTGCGCGCCGTATGACCCGCAGCAAGTGGCAGACTTCGCCGCGCAGTTCTTTCGAGCGCAGCACTGCGCCCTGCAGGTAGTGGCCCGTCGCTGAGGGAGGAGGCGCGTGATTATGCCGCTCATCGCCAACGTTCTTCCGGCGACGAAAGCAGTGCCCGGCGTGCTCATCGGCCTGGCCGTCATCGCCGTCGCTGTCGCCGATGTCTGCCTTAAGAAGGCCACCCTGCACCAAGACCTGAACGCCGCGGCGCGCAGCCCCTGGCTGTGGAGCGCCGTCGCGCTGTATCTGCTCCAGATCGGTTTCTTCACCTACGCCTTTGCCTCCGGTTGGAAGCTGAGCGCCCTGGGCGCCCTGCAGACCGCGCTGTACGCCGTTATCGTGCTCGTGGCCGGCGTGGTCTTCTATCGCGAAACGCTGACCCCGGCTCAGACTCTCGGCGTTGTGCTCGCCCTGGGCGGGGTCGTCCTCATCAACTGGCGCTGATTAGGAGGCACGTGCATGTTATCTACTACCGCCCCCGCCGACCTGCTGTGTCGACCCGAGCCTTTGGCAGCGGACTTCGCCGACTTCCTGCGAGCTTACCCCGCTTATGCCAGCACCCAGCGGCTGGATCACCTCCGCGCCACCGAGTACGCGCGGCTGGACCGGCAAGGGCATGTCTACCTCGATTACACCGGCGGCGCGCTGTATGCCGAGTCGCAGCTGCGCGAGCACCTGGGGCTGCTCGCGCGCGGGGTCTTCGGCAACCCGCACTCCAAGAACCTGACCTCGCTGGCGATGACCGACCTGGTCGAGGCCACCCGCGCCTACGTCCTGCGCTACTTCAACGCCTCGCCGGATGAGTACCTGGTGATCTTCACCCAGAACGCCACCGGCGCCCTCAAGCTGGTCGGTGAAGCCTACCCCTTCGGGCCGGGGGGCCGCTGCCTCCTGACCTTCGACAACCGCAATTCAGTCAACGGCCTGCGCGAGTTTGCCCGCGCGCGGGGCGCCGCCGTCACTTACCTCCCGCTCCTCCCGCCCGATCTGCGCGCCGACGCGGCGGCGCTGGCCGAGGCGCTCGCCGCGGCCGAGCCCGGTCGGCCCAGCCTGTTCGCCTATCCGGCTCAGTCCAACTTCACCGGCGTCCAGCACCCGCTGGAATGGATCGCCACGGCGCAGTCGCAGGGCTGGGACGTATTGCTGGATGCCGCCGCCTTCGCCCCGGCCAACCGGCTGGATTTGAGCCGCTGGCACCCGGACTTTGTGGACCTGTCGTTCTACAAGATCTTCGGCTATCCGACGGGCCTGGGCTGTCTGCTGGCGCGCAAGACGGCGCTCCAGAAACTGCGGCGGCCCTGGTACGCCGGCGGCACGATCACGTTTTCGTCCGTCGTCGCGCGCGACCACTACCTGACGCCTGGCCCGGCCGGATTCGAGGACGGTACCGTCAACTACCTCAGCCTCCCGGCCGTCGCGATCGGCCTGCAGTACATCGAGTCGATCGGGATCGACCTCATCCATACCCGGGTGATGTGCCTGACGGGCTGGCTGATCGACCGGCTGCTCTGGCTGCGCCACAGCAACGGCCGGCCCCTGATCCGGCTCTACGGGCCGCCCCACACCCGCCAGCGCGGCGGGACGGTCCAGGTGAACTTCTTTGATCCGGCCGGCCGGCTGTTCGACTGTTACGCAGTCGAGGCCCTGGCCAACGCCGAACGCATCTCCCTGCGCGCGGGCTGTCACTGCAACCCCGGCGCGCGCGAGGCCGCCCTGGGCTTCACCGAGGCGGACCTGGCCCCGTGCTTCCAGGACAAAGAGACTCTGACGTTCGAGCAGTTCCTGCACGCCATCGAAGGCAAGACGACCGGCGCGCTGCGGGCGTCGCTGGGCCTGGCCACCACCTTCGCCGACGTCTTCCGCTACGCGCAGTTCGCCGAGTCCTTTGTAGATCGGCCGGCTCCGGCCGCCTGACCGGGCCGCGCCGACCTGCGCTGGTTCTGCACCGCCCGGTGCTAGAATCCGCGTATGCCGCGCCCGCTCACCCTCGGGTTCATCTCCGCCTGGCCCATCTACCAGGGCACGACGATCGACCGCTATGCCCACTCGCTCATCCAGGGCCTCAGCGCGGCCGCGCACGCGGCCGGCTGCCGCCTGCTGCTGGGCTGCGGCTTCAGCGTCACCGGCAACAGCCCGCAGCGGCGCAGTTTCTGGCCCGTGCCCGGGCCGGGGGTCGATTTTGTGCCGGTCGGCCCGTGGAACACCGACGGGCTGATCATCGTCCCGGACGAACTGACCGAAGCGCAGCTGCAATACATCCGCGACCTGCAGGCGGCCGGCTTCCCGGTCATCTTCACCACCCCGGAAGGCCCCGGCCCGCTGGTGAAGGTCGATAACGCCTACGGCATCGGCGCGGCCTTCGCGCACCTGCGCGAGCACGGCCATCGCCAGATCGCGTTCATCGCCGGCAACGCCAACCGGCGCGGGGACAGCCGCGAGCGGCTGGCGGCCTACCGCGCCGCGCTGGCCGAGGCCGGCCTGCCCGCCGACGAGCGCCTGATCGCCTTCGGCGAGCACCGCCGCGAGCAGGGTGCGGCGGCCATGCGCCAGATCCTGGCCAGCGGCGCACCCTTCAGCGCCGTGCTGGCCAGCAACGACCTATCTTGCCTGGGCGCGGTCGAAGTCCTGCGGGCCGCCGGGCGGCGCATCCCCGACGACGTCGCCGTCATCGGTTTCGACGACATCCTGGACGCCCGCTCGCTGTCGCCGTCGCTGACCACCATCCGCCATCCCACCTTCGCGCTGGGCTACCAGGTGGTGCTGACCCTGCTGGAGCATGTGCGCGGCCAACGGCACGGCAGCGCCGCCGTGGTCGTGCCGACACGGTTGATCATCCGCCAGTCGTGCGGCTGCCGCCCCGGCCACCCGGACCTGCAGTCGGCGGCGCTCTCGCCGGCGGCGCTGGCGCGCGAAATGGCTGAAGCGGCGCTGATCGAGACCCGCAACAGCGCGCTCGAGGAGCTGGAGGCCCAGACCGCGGCCTTTCTGGAAGCCTTCGGCACCAGTCTGCGGCAGCGCGAGGCCGGGCCGCTGCTGGCCGAAATCGAGCGCGCCCTGGCCTGGACCGAAGCGCGCGGCGATGACGCCCACCTGTGGCAGGCCGCCACCGGCCGCCTGCCGCAGAAGCTGACCACGCTGCTGGCGCTGGCGCCCGCCGCCGAGACGGCCTTCGCCGTCAGTCTGCTCGACCGCGCCCGGCTCGAGATCAGCGACCAGATCCAGCGCCAGACCACGCGCGCGATGCTCGGTCACCTGGACATGCTGGCCCAGCTCGGCGAGCTCACCGCCGAACTGCTGGCGGCCATGAGCATCGACCAGAGCGCCGAGATCCTGGCCCGCCACCTGCCGCGCGTCGGGATCAGAAACGCCCTCGTCGCCCTGTACGAGCCGGACGGCGACGAGCGCACCGCCCGAGGCGTCGTGCTGTTCGGCGCCGGGATGCCCGCGGCGGAAGCCGGCTTGCGCTTCGACCCGCGCCAGTTCCCCATCCCGGCCCTCTATCCCCCGGACGAGCCCGTCCAACTGACGATCCTGCCGCTGACGGTGGATGACGCCACCGCCGGCTTTGTGGCCTTTGACGCGCCCAACCCCGAGCTGTGCGCGGCCATCGTCCACAACCTGGGCGCGTCCCTGCGCACCAGCCGCCTGTACCGGGACGCGCTCGAAGGCCGCCGGCTGGCTGAGGACGCCAACCGGCTGAAGAGCCGCTTCTTGTCGATGGTCAGCCATGAGCTGCGCACGCCGCTCAGCCTGATCGTCGGCCTGAGCGAGATGGCGCTGCGCGCCGCGGCGGTGGAGAAGCGCGACCTGGAGCAGATCCACCTGAGCGCCCAGCATCTCGCCCGCCTGATCGGCGATGTGCTGGACCTGGCCAGCAGCGAGGCCGGGCAGCTGCGCATCCTGCGCGAGCCGCTCGACCTGGCCGAGGTGCTGCCCGTCGCGGCCCAGATCGGCGCGCAATTGGCCGAGGAGAAAGGCCTGGCCTGGCGCGCGGAGCTGCCGGCGCGCGGCCCGTGGGTGCTGGGCGACCGTACGCGTCTGCGCCAGGTGACGCTCAACCTGCTCAGCAACGCCGTCAAGTTCACGGCCGCCGGCCAGGTGCAGATCAAAGTCTCCGTCGCCGACGGGCAGGCCGTGGTCGCGGTCAGCGATACCGGCGTCGGGATCGCGCCCGCCGAGCTAGACACGATCTTCGACGAGTTTTATCGCGCCGAGCGCACGGTCCAGGCCGGCCTGGGCGGCCTGGGGCTGGGGCTGGCGATCACGAAGGAGCTGATCGAACAGCACGGCGGCCAGATCACGGCCACGTCTCCGGGCCAATTGGGCAGTGGCTCGACGTTCGCCTTCACGCTGCCGATCCTGTCCCTCGCCGCGCCGCCGCCGGAGCCGGTGGCCGCGCCGGCCAGGCCGGGCGCCAGCGTGCTGCTGCTGGCGGAAAACGCGGCCGCCACCGACCGCCTGGCGGTTTATCTGCAGGAGCGCGGCTTCGACCTGGTGGTGTGCCGCCTGGACGAGCAGCCGGAGTGGCTGACGCAGGTGACGGCGCTGGCGCCCGCCGCCGTGATCCTGGGCGAGCAACTCGCGGCGCGCGAGGGCTGGGCCATCGCCGGCATCCTCAAGCGCCAGCCCGCCACCGAACACATCCCGGTCCTGGCCTACGCCATCGACCTGGAGGGCGACCACGGCGGCCTGCTCGAGCTGAACTATCTGCACAAACCTCTCCAGCCCGAACAGCTGACCGAGGCGCTGGCCCGCCTGGCCGCGCCGGCCGCCGGGCCGCAGACGGTGCTGGTGGTGGACGACGACCCCGGCATCCTGGCCCTGCATACGCGGCTCGTCGAACAGACCGGCCGCCGGGCGCTGACGGCGCGGCACGGGCGGGAGGCCCTGGCCGTGCTCGAGCAGGCCCGGCCCGACCTGATCCTGCTCGACCTGAACATGCCGGAGATGGACGGTTTCGCCGTGCTGGACGCCCTGCGCGAGCGCGAAAGCACCCGCGCCATCCCGGTCATCATCCTCACCGCCCGCCTGCTCTCCGAGGCCGACCTGGAGCGCTGCCACCGCGGCGTGGCCAACATCCTGGCCAAGGGCGTGTTCAGCGCCGCCGAAACGCTGGCGCACATCGAGGCCGCCCTGGAGCGGCGCAGCCCGCTGGGCGGGGCCACCCGGCAGCTCGTGCGCCGCGCGATGGCGTTCATCCACGCCCACTACGCCGAAGCCATCGACCGGGACGCGATCGCCGCCCACATCGGCATCAGCCCGGACTATCTCACCGACTGCTTCCATCAGGCTCTGGGGGTCACCCCGCTCAACTACATCCGTCGTTACCGCATCCGCCAGGCGGGCGAGTTGCTGCGCACGACGGAGCAATCCATCACCCAGGTGGCGTTGAGCGTCGGCTTCTCGGACAGCGCCCACTTCACCCGCACCTTCCTGCGCGAGACCGGCCTGACGCCCAAAGCCTATCGGCGTAAAGCCTAAGCCCGCCCCGTCGGCGGGCCTTTCCCCGCTTTTGGGCAAAGATCGCCCGCCGCGCGACAAGACCGCGCCCGGCTTTTCCTGTGTAATCGCACTGGCGTCAGTTGCCGTTGTCTCAGGAGCGGTCAGGCCCGGCCATGTCTTCAACCCCTTTTCGATTGCTTGTCATCGGCACCGATCCGCGTTTGAGCCATCTGCTGCGGCGCTATGCCGAGCAGTGCGGGTGCCAGCTGACCGAGCACGCGCAGACGCCCGGGTTGGCGGCCGTCCGCCAGTGGCAGCCGGACGCGCTCATCTTCCTGTCCCTGGAGCACCTGCAAACTGCCCAAGCGCTGGTGGATGAATTGGCCGCGCACGAGACGCCGGTGCTGGTGTGCACGGCCGTGGCCGAGGAAGCCCGGGCCCGGGAGCTGGGGGCGGATGCCTGCCTGCTGCACCCGCTCACCTACGCCCATTTCGCGGCGGTGCTAGCGGCCGTCGCCCCGGCCGCGCCGCATTAATCCGGTTCCTGAACAAAAACACCCGGCTTTTAGGCAATCGCCCCGGCCGGCGCCTGTCTATGATCCAGGCTAAGTGCACTCATCAAGTCAGGTGGGCGCAGTCACCCCTCGACTGCGCCGCCCGCAGGTTCCGCCTCATTGCAAAGGAGAAGAGCAGATGAAGAAGTTAGGGCCCATTTTCTCGCTCATCGTCGTGTTGAGCCTGGGGCTGGCCGCCTGCGGCCCGGCCTCTACCCCGGCCCCGACGGCCGCGCCCGCCGAGCCGACGGCCGCCCCGGCCGAGCCCACCGCGGCCCCGGTTGAACCGACGGCCGCCCCGACCGCGGAGCCCGCGCCCTCGGCCACCCTGAAGATCTGGGCGGACGACACCCGCACCCCGATCTTGCTCGCCTTCGCCGATGCCTTCAAGGCTGAGTACAACGTCGAGTTGGTCGTGGAAGACCTGGGCCGCGTGCAGGACATCCGCACGCCCATGATCACGGCCGCGCCGGCCGGCGAAGGCCCGGATCTCTTCATCGGCGTCCACGACTGGCTGGGCGCGCTGGTGGAAAGCGGCCTGGTGGCCCCCATCGACCTCGGCGGCAAGGCCGACGAGTTCGTCCCGATGTCCCTGGAGGCGTTCACCTACACCGACGGCAAGCTCTACGGCGTGCCGTACGCCACCGAGAATCTCGGCTTCTTCTACAATACCGACCTGATCGAGACGCCCCCCGCCACCTGGGCCGAAGTGCTCGAGGTGGGCCAGCAGCTCCAGGCTGAGGGCAAGGTGAAGTACGCCTTCGCCATGGCCGGCGGCGGCTACGAGAACATGCCGGTCCTGACGGCCTTCGGCGGCTACATCTTCGGCAAGGACGCCGGCGGCGCCTGGAACCCGAACGACGTCGGCCTGGACAGCGCCGGCATGATCGCGGGCGTCAAGTACCTGGCCGACGCGGCCGCGGCCGGCCTGATCCCCAACACCGCCGATTATGAGACCGCCCACTCCCTTTTTGAGACCGGCCAGGTGCCGTTCCTGATGGCCGGCCCGTGGGCCATCGACCGCATCCGCGCCTCCGGCGTGCCGTACAAGGTGACCACGTTCCCGGACAACGGCGCCCCCTTCTCGGGCGTGCAGGGCTTCATGGTCAACGCTTTCAGCCAGAACGTCCTGCTGGCCCAGACCTTCCTGACCGAGTACGTGGCCACCCAGGACTTCATGCAGCAGATCTACGAGACCGGGCTGCGCCCGTCGGCGTTCAAGCCGGTTCTCGAGCAGACCACCGACCCGGACCTGCTGGCGATGGGCCAGATCACCAACGCCATGCCGATGCCGAACATCCCGGAGATGGGGTCGGTGTGGACGGCCTGGAACAACGGCATCGCGCTGGCCACGGCCGGCACCCAGGACGCCGAGGCGGCGATGAAGGATGCGGCCGGCCAGGTGCGCGCGCTCATCCAGGGCGCCCTGGCGGGCATGGTCAACCTGCCCGGCAGCTACCAGGATCAGGTGGGCTGCGGCGGCCAGTGGGACCCGGCCTGCGAGAAGACCGGCCTGGCGAAGGGCGACGACGGGAGCTACACCCTCACCGTCAACCTGAAGGCCGGCGACTACGAGTACAAGGTCGCTCTGGATGGCTCCTGGACCGTCAACTACGGCTCCGATGGCGCCCAGGACGGCCCCAACTACAAACTCAGCCTGCCCGCGGACAGCGCCGTGATGTTCACCTACAACCCCGAAACTCACCTGGTGACCGTCGAGACCAAGTAGCCGCGCGTGGCGTTTGAACCTTAGAATTGAGTGTTGGCGGACGCTGGCCGTTCGCCAACACTCAGTTCCGCCGCAGTCTCGGGTGGGCCAGGGAGGCCCGCCTGAGCGCCGGGTGAGCGTGGCGCGATGCGCCCGCGACGGAGACAGCGTCTATGAGTCAGCCCACCAAAACCGAGGCCCGCCCGCCGTCCCTGGGATCCCGCCTCACCGGGCTGGCGGTCGTGGTGCTCATCGACGCGGCGGTCATCTGGTTTGTGAGCCGGTTGATCCCCCTGGGCTACTACCCGCTGGCGGCCGCCGTCGTGGGCGTGGCCAGCTTCGTCAACCTCGTGCTGCTGCGCCGGGCGGCCTATCCGCTGCGCTGGATGGTGGTCGGGCTGGTCCTGCTGACCATGTTCACGCTCTACCCGATCGGTTTCACGGTCTGGGTGGCGTTCACCAACTACGGCGAAGGGCACTTGATCACCAAGCAGCAGGCCATCAATCAGATTCTCAAGGCGACCTACCTGCCGGCGGCGGGCAAGTCCTACACTTGGACGGCTTTTCGCGCGGACACCGGCGAGTACGCGCTCTGGCTGATCGACGCGGACGGCCAGGGCTACCTGGCGCGGCCGGGGCAGCGCCTCTCCCAACCATCGCCCGGCGAAGCCGGCGTCGGCGCGCTGGACGATAAGGGCATCCCCGCGACGCTGGCGGGCTACACCCGGCTGAACCCGTTTCAGGCCGCCACCAATAAAGACCTGACCAGCCTCCAGTTCGGCGAGGCGGGCCGCACCCTCCAGATCCGGTCCCCGCAAGAGGCGGCCGAATTGCTGCCCCTGTACGTGTACGACGCCGGCCAGGATGCCATGCGGGACCAGCAGACCGGCGCCGTCTACGCCAACCTGCGCGGCACGTTCACGTCTTCGACCGGCCAGGAGCTGCGCCCCGGCTTTATCGAGACCATCCAGTTCGCCAACTTCAGGGAGTTCTTCACCAGCCCGGCCCTGCGCGGCCCGCTGGTGCGCATCATCGCCTGGAACTTCGGCTTCGCGTCCTTGAGCCTGCTGCTGAACTTCTCTTTGGGGCTGGCGATCGCGCTCCTGTTCAACGACCCACACTTCCCGCTCAAGAAGTTCTTCCGCTCCCTGCTGATCCTGCCCTACACCGTGCCGGCCCTGATCACGATCCTGATCTGGCGCGGCATGCTCAACCCGGAACTCGGCGTGATCGACCGCACCCTGGAGGGCTTGTTCGGCTGGGCCCCGCCCTGGTTCACCGACCCCGGCTGGGCCAAGGTGGCCATCCTACTCGTCAACCTGTGGTTGAGCTACCCCTACTTCATGCTGATCTGCAGCGGCGCGCTGCAGTCCATCCCCGAGGAGATCTACGCCGCGGCCCAGGTGGACGGGGCCAGCGGCTGGCAGCAGTTCTGGAGCATCACCCTGCCCTTGCTGTTGGTAGCCGTCGGGCCGCTGCTGATCGCGTCGTTCACGTTCAACTTCAACAACTTCAACCTGATCTACCTGTTCAACGCCGGCGGGCCGCCCATGGCCGGCACGCCCACGCCGGCCGGGCACACCGACATCCTGATCAGCTACGTCTACAACCTGGCCTTCTCCGGCAGCCGCGGCGTGAACTACGGCCTGGCCGCGGCGATCACGATCATCATCTTCTTCGTCGTCGGCACCCTGACGCTCTTCCAGTTCCGCCTGACCCGCACCTGGGAGGAGGTGGGCGAGAATGTCTGACAGCGTCGTCACCCAACCTCCGCGCCCGGCCGGCCGGCGCCGCCGCCCGCTCGGCCTCAGCCTGCGCGTGGCCATCGCCGCGCTCCTGGCGGTCTTCTCGGCTTTTCCGATCCTGTGGATGATCTCGGCCTCACTCAACCCCACTGGCTCGCTGGCCACTCAGAACCTGATCCCGGCCAACCCCGGCCTGGGCAATTACCAGACCCTGCTCACCTCCGGCGAGTTCCCGTTCTGGACCTGGTTCGGCAATTCGCTCAAGGTGGCCGTCACCACCTCGGTGCTGTCCCTGTCGATCACGACCATCGCGGCCTACGCCTTCTCGCGCTTCCGCTTCCGCGGCCGGCAGGCGCTGCTCCGAGGCCTGTTGCTGATCCAGGTGTTCCCGGCCCTGCTGGCGCTGGTGGCGGTCTTCCTGATGATCGCGCAGATCGGCGAGGTGATCCCGTTCCTGGACCTGGACACCCACGGCAGCCTGATCCTGGTCTACCTGGGCGGCGCGATGGGCATCAACATCTGGCTGATGAAAGGCTACCTGGACACGGTCCCGCGCGAGATCGACGAGTCCGCCAAGGTGGAGGGCGCCTCGGACTGGCAGATCTTCACCCAGTTGATCCTGCCCCTGCTGCGTCCGATCCTGATCGTCATCGGCATCATCAACTACATCGGCACCTACGGCGAGTTCGTCCTGGCGCGCGTCCTGCTGCGCAGCAACGAGACCTACACCCTGATGGTGGGGCTGCAGGTCTTCGCCGGCGCGCAGTTTCAACAGCGCTGGGGCGTGTTCGCGGCCGGCGCCCTGCTGGGCGCGCTGCCGATCATGATCCTGTATCTGACCCTGCAGGACCAGATCGTGGGCGGTCTGACCCAGGGCGCGGTGAAAGGTTAAGCGATGAATAGGCGCCTCTCGTTGACCATCCTGCTGGCGCTCCTCCTGAGCGCCGGCTGCTCGCCGGCCGCCTCCGCGCCGGCGGGCACGCCGACCGCCGCCCCGGCGTTGCCGACCCCGACGGCCGCGCCGACTGCGACTCCGCTGCCCGCGCCCGCAGACCTGGCCAACCCCGGCTTCGAGGCGCAGAACGCCGACGGGACTCCGGCCGGCTGGACCAGCACTGGTCCGGCGAGCGCCGTGCGGCTGGAGGCGCGGGGCCATTCCGGCGACTGGCGCCTGACGCACGGGGCCGCCGAGACTTACCAGGTGGAGACCTCTCAGACTGTGGCCGGGCTGGCGGACGGCTGGTATACGCTGAGCGCCTGGGTGCGCTCCAGCGGCCAGCAGGTGGAGGTCTATCTGGCCCTGCACTGCGGCGGCCAGGAAAAGCGCGTGGCGGTGCCGGCCACCACACCCGGCTATCGCTGGATTCGCCTGGCAGTCTCGAGCGAGGTCACTGACGGCCGCTGCCTCATCCGCTTCTACACCTTCGGCACGCCGGACAGCTGGGCCAGCTTCGACGACGTCGAGCTCGTCCCCGGCCGGGCGGCGCTGTCGATCCTGGGCGCCGATATCTCCAGCCTGGCGAAGTCCGAAGACAAAGGCGGGATCTACAAGTACAGCGACGGGACCCCGGCCGACGCCCTGCAGATCCTCAAGGACGGCGGCCTCAACTACGCCCGCCTGCGCGTGTGGGTGGATCCGGCCGACGGCTACCACGACCAGGCCGAGGTGCTGGCCCTGGCCGTGCGGCTGAAGGCGCTGGGCCTCCGTCTGCTGGTGGACTTCCACTACTCAGACGATTGGGCCGATCCCGGCAAGCAATACAAGCCGGCCGCCTGGAAGGACTACAGCCTGGAGCAGCTTGAGCAGGCGGTCTACGACCACACCTTCGAATTGTGCAGCCGCCTGGCCGCCCAGGGCACGCCCGCCGACATGGTCCAGATTGGCAACGAGATCAACGCCGGCCTCTTGTGGCCGGACGGCGACTACAACCACTTCGACAACCTGGCGCGGCTGCTGACCGCCGGTTACCGGGCCGCCAAGGACGCCGCCAGCGCGACCGTGGTTATGCTGCACATCGCCGAGGGCGGCGACAACGAGATGGCGCGCTGGTTCTTCGACAACCTCACGCGCCGGGACGTGCCCTTCGACGTGATCGGCGTGTCCTACTACCCGTTCTGGCATGGCAGCCTGGCCCAGTTGCAGGCCAACCTGAACGATCTCACGGTCCGCTACAACAAAGACGTGATCGTAGCCGAGTTCGCCTACGCCTTCACGGTGCTGGAAGACGACGGCTTCGCCAACATCGCCGGCCGGACCCTGGCCGTGGACGGCTACCAGTTCACGCCGGACGGCCAGCGCCGCATGCTGCGGGATGTGATGGCGATCGTGCGCGGGGTGCCGGATGGGCGCGGATTGGGCGTCTTCTACTGGGACGCCACCTGGACGGCCGTGCCCGGCAACGGCTGGAACACCCAGGATCCGCAGTCCGGCAACGGCTGGGAGAACCAGGCCCTGTTCAACTACGCCGACGAGGCGCTGCCGGCGCTGCAAGAATACCTGAACCCCTGACAGGCGCGCGTATGACCGCTTTCTACGTCAACATCGTCCACCGGCCGGAGATGGTGCCGGAATACCTCCAGAAGGAGGCCGAGCAGGGCAAGGTCGAAGACCTGACGCGCCGCGCGGTGCTGCAGGAATCGCTCGATATCTTCCGCACCCAGCAGCAGATCGCCCACGCTAACGGGCTGCGCACCACCATCCAGATGACCTATGCCAGCCTGTTCAACGCCGAGGCCGTGGCCCTGGCCCAGGAGCACCACGCCCGCTTCGGCGACGAGATCGGCCTGACCTTTCTGGGCCTGCAGTGCGCGGAGTTCCGCGAAAAGTTTAAGTCGAAAGAATTGGCCATCTGGCTCTTCTCGTTGGAGGACAAGCGCCGCATCGTCGACGAGCTCTTCGGCAAGTTCTTCGAGGTCTTCGGTTTCTATCCGACCTCCACCGGCTCCTACTACCTGGACGCGGAGTTGGTGAATTACCTCAAGGGCCGGTACCCGCAGGTGAAGGCCGCCGTGGCCACCTGCTGGGAGGAAGGCCCCAAGGCCTACTGGAACGCCAACAACTCCTGGTACACGCTCCTGGACGGCGGCCCCTGGAACCCGTGGATCCCGTCCAGGCGCAACATCCACTGCCCGGCCTCGGATGAGGCCGACGACATCGGCCTGGTCGCCATCCCGCACCTCTCGCGTGACCTGATGGCCGTCTTCGACGGGCCCGGCTCGTACTACGGCACGCACCCGCAGAACATCCTGCGCGGCATGGCCTACGAGGGCCGTGAGCTGCCTTATTTCCAGAACCTGGTGGATCAGTACCGGGCGCTGGCCCAGTACAACCGCGGCTACGCCTACAACATGATGTTCGTCGGCCCCGGCTGGATGAGCAAGAGCGGGCGCTGGGAGGCCGATTACGCCTTCCTGCTCAAGAGCTATCAGGCGGGCCTGGCCTACTATGGCGAGCTCAAGCAGCAGGGCCGGCTGCAAGACCTCACCCTGAGCGAGTTCGCCGACGTGTACCGGCAGGATCGGCCCTACTCCCGCCCGGAGTGCGCGCTCTGGCGCGACATCCTGTACGGCTCCCGGCGCCAGATGTTCTGGTACGCCGACCCGGCCATGCGCTTCTGCCTGGACATGAACCAGGGCGGGGCGATGGTGGATCTGCGGCCCTATGCCGCCAAGCTCATCCGACCGTGCGGCGTGGGGACGAAGGCCAACCAGGACGCCTCTTATCCGTTCCTGGTGCAGTCGCTCTACCGGGCCGGCTACTTCACGCACTACGCCGGCGAGGGCGCCGTGAAGAGCTGCAAGATCGGGCATGGCGGCGAGCAGGTGGACCTGTGCACGTGCCGCACCCAGGCGTCTTTCTCCGAGGCCGGCGACACGCGCCTCGTCACGCTCGAGCCGGTGACGCTCGAGTTTGAAGCGTTCAGCGTGCGTGTGCAGAGCGAGTTCCGCCTGACGGAAGGCAGCGGCGAGGTCGAGATCATCCGGCGCGTGCTGGACTCCACTCGGCCGGACGCCGAGCTGTCTATCGACGAATATCTCACCGGCTGTTACGGCACCACCGAGTACCCCGAGGACCTGACCGGCGTGCGCTTGAGTTTGAAGAACGGGAGCGCGAGCGAAGCGATCGACTACGCCTACCAGTGCCGCGAGGCGGAATTGGCTGATGTCCAGTGCGTGGAGGCCGTCATCCCGCCGGTGGACACGCGCCTGTCCCTGCGCGCCGACGGCGCGGCCAGCGGCTACTTCCGCGAGGGCTTCTCGTTCTCGCCCATGTACACCCTCGGCATCAAGAAGACCCTGCGGGGCCAAGGAGAGCTGCGCACATGGCTCAAGGTCGCAAAGGCCAGCTGAACTACCGGTGTCCGCGCTGCCTGATGCGCGAGATCGACATGGACATGCTCTACGACGCGGACCAGGCCGAGTATTACTGCCTGCGCTGTTCGTTCGTCGGCGACGAGCAGGAGGTCCTGCGCCTGAACGCGCAGTTCCGCGACAAGTATCGCGCGCGGACCATCCGGATCACGGAATTCTGAAGTGGCCCCGGCGCTGACCCACCCCTCACTGCTCAACCCCGGCTTCGAGGCCGGCCTGCTGGGCTGGAACAGCGCCGGCCGCCTGGACGCCGACGCTCATTCCGGAGCGGCGGCGCTGCGCCATGACGCCGGCCAGCTGGGGACGACCCAGACGCTGACCGGCCTCCCCCACGGCTGGTACACGCTGAAGGCCTGGGTGCGCGCCAGCGGCCCGGCCGAAGCCTCGATCGCGCTGAAGGACGGCGCGGGAGCGGCGGCCCGCGTGATGGTGCCGCTGGTCCCGGACCAGTGGCTGCACGTGGTCGTGTCGGCCGAAGTGACCGGCCAGACAGGCACGGTCTGCCTGGCCTCGGACGCCGCGGCCGGGGCCGGGGTCTGCTTCGATGACGTGGAGCTTGTCCCCGGGCGGGCGGCGCTCTCGATCCGTGGGGCCGACATCTCCAGCCTGAAGAAATCCGAGGACAAGGGCGGCGTCTACTTTGACGCGGCCGGCGCCCCCGCCGACGCGCTCACGGTCCTGCGCGATCACGGGCTGAACTACGCCCGAGTGCGCGTCTGGGTCCAGTCGCCGGACGGCTATCACGGCCTGGCCCAATTGCTGGAGATGGCCCAACGCTGCGGAGCCGCCGGTCTCAAACTGCTGGTGGACTTCCACTATGCCGACAGCTGGGCCGACCCCGGCAAGCAGCCCAAGCCCAAGGCCTGGGAGGGCCTGGGTTTCGCGGGGCTGCAACAGGCCCTGTCTGAGCACACCTACGAGGTCTGCCGGCGCCTGACGGAGCAGGGCACTCCGCCGGACATGGTGCAGGTCGGCAACGAGATCACCAACGGGCTGGTCTGGCCGGACGGCCGGAACGACGCGGGCTTTGAGAGCCTGGCGGCCCTGCTCAAGGCGGGCGTCCGCGCGGTGAGGGCCGGCGCGCCGGAAGCGCGGGTGATGCTGCACCTGGACAACGGCGGCAACAACGCGCTGTACCGCGGGTGGTTCGACAGGATCCTGGCGCAGGGCGTGCCTTTCGATCTGATCGGCGTGTCTTACTATCCCTACTGGCACGGCACCCTGGCCGATCTGCAACACAACCTAGACGATCTCGCCCGCCGCTACGGAAAGGACCTGGTGGTGGTCGAGACGGCCTACGCCTTCACGCCCGACGATCACGATCACTACGAGAACGTCATCACCGCGCAGATCTGTCCCGGCTATCCGTTCACGCCGGCCGGGCAGGCCCGGCTGCTGGCCGATGTCATGACCATCGTGCGGGCGGTCCCGCACGGGCGCGGCCTGGGCGTCCTGTGGTGGGATGCCACCTGGACGGCCGTCCCCGGCAACGGCTGGGATCCGGCGCAGCCGCTCTCGGGGAACAACTGGGAGAACCAGGCCCTGTTCGATTTCGCCAGCCGCCCGCTCCCGGCCTTGCGCGTGCTCGGCCAGCCCTGAGCGCGAGCGCCTCTCCGGGCGTCGTCACGGGCCGGCGCGCAGCCGGTCCCACACCTCCAGCGCCGGCTTAGGCGTGCCGTCCGCCTCGCGCAATCCCACTGAAGTAAAGAAGCCCAGCGTGTTCAGGTCGTCGGCCGCCTCCCCCGGCATTGCGGCGGCATACGAGTCGGGGTCGAAGTCGTTCAACAGCAGATAGACCCAAAAGGCTAGCCGTTCGCCCAGTTGTCCGTGGAGGGCGTTGAGGTAAGCCACCTGGTCTGGCGGCGTGCCGCCTTGCGCCCACGCCGCGAACGGCCGGGACGCGAACCCGCCCTCAGCCACGGCCACGGGCTTGGTCGTGCGCGCCAGCAGCGGCGTGTAGTAATCGGCCGGGATGTCGGCGCCGGCTGGGAAGACGAAGAACGGGTAAGACGAGATCACCCACACATCCAGCTCCGGCTCGAACGCCTCCACCTGGTCCCAGTTAACGGCGTCAGCGGTCCGCCCCTCGGCGGCCTCGGCGAAGAGGTTGTTCAAGTCCTCCCACTGAAAGGACACGAAGATCTGCGTCCCGGGCGCCTCGGCCTTCACCTGCGCATAGATCTCGCGATTGACTACCGGACACTTTTCATAAACGAGTGACGGCCACCACTTTCAGGTAAG